>ENA-OQKJ01000001-OQKJ01000001.1-human-gut-metagenome-genome-assembly--contig:-NODE-1-length-108695-cov-5.314540_pt1 | contig 108695 bp, 76 predicted proteins | sample MGYA00242647_ERZ504795 | MGnify/ENA primary metagenome ERZ504795 (study PRJEB26092, sample SAMD00036398) | human gut metagenome | host: Homo sapiens | study: EMG produced TPA metagenomics assembly of...
CGTCGAGCGATGTCGCCGACTGGACCGCAGTCGCCGCGGCCGTGTCCCCCGCGGTCGTCACCATCCAGAGCCAGGGACCGTCCTCGGGCGGCACCGGTTCCGGCGTCATCTACGACGCCCAGGGTGACATCGTCACCAACTACCACGTGATCTCCCCGGCAATCGACGGCGGCCAGCTTCAGGTCACCCTGGCGGACGGGCGCCTGTACGCCGCGCGCATCGTCGGCCACGACAAGACCACCGACCTGGCCGTCATCCGCCTGGAAAATCCGCCGTCGAACCTGACGGTTGCGGCGCTTCGCGAGCTCGCAGAACCTCCAGGTCGGCGCGCCCGTCATGGCGATCGGTGCGCCGCTGGGCCTGTCGAACACGGTTACGACCGGTATCGTTTCCGCGCTCAACCGCCCGGTGACCGTGTCCGATGACAACAACAACGACATCGTTACCAACGCCGTGCAGATTGACGCGGCCGTCAACCCAGGCAATTCCGGCGGTCCGACCTTCAATGCGGCCGGCCAGGTGATTGGCATCAACTCATCCATCGCATCCACCACAACGTCTTCCGGCACCGCCGGATCCATCGGCATCGGCTTCGCCATTCCGTCGAACCTGGTAAAGCGTGTGGCTAACGAGATCATCGACAACGGCACCGTGCAGCATGTGGCGCTCGGCGTCACCATCAAGAGCTCCACGGTTGAGGCGGACGGCGTGACCCGCGGTTGCACGCAGGTGCAGTCCGTGGTCGACAACAGCCCGGCGGCCAAGGCCGGAGTGAAGGCCGGCGACTCCATCGTGGCGTTCAACGGCAAGGCGGTGAACAACAACTATTCGCTGCTCGGCTACGTGCGCGCCTCCGCCATGAACGACAAGGTGACATTGACGGTCGTGCGCGACGGCAACACCATGGAGCTTGACGTGACACTCGACCAGGAGGAATCCCAAACGAACTCCGCCAACAGCCAGAACCAGCGGAACAACGGCAATGATGGCCAGAGCCAGAACGGCAATGGCAACGGTTACGGTAATGACGGCAACGGCAACGGAAATGGACAGAGCGACGGCAACGGCTACGGTGACGGTGGCGGCCTGTTCGACCCGTTCGGCCTGTGGTAAAGCGAGATGTTGATGCGGTGCGTGAATTGACGGACGCAAGTTGTTGCGGTGCGCAAGTCAAGACTGTTGGGCTGACTAAAACGTTTCGCGACATGCGAACGGACGGAAGCCACCCGATAGGCTGACGGCGAAGACGCGGCTGGCACCACGAAATCGCAAGTACAACGAAAACCGCGAAAATCAACAAAAAGCAAGCCAAAAGAAGAATGCAATAAGGGCTGTGTGAGCAATCGCACAGCCCTTATTGCTGTATTGCGGCACAAAAATCGCAAATATTTGCTATGCTGAAAATATCTTTTTACGCCGTGTATCGATGGCTCGCGCGGGCGAGGCGCCGATGGGTTAACAAGGCGTCCGATACGAGCGTAAGGAGATTCTCATGCGTAGAATCATCGATATTTGCTGGCGACTGTGCAAACAGGTTCCGTTACTGCCGATTACCATTCTGTCCGCGATTCCGTTGGCATTGCTGGGGGAGTGGAAGCCGTGGGGCGAGGCTGCGTGGGATTCGTGGATTTCGCAAGTCGGCGTTGACGGGTTGAGTGCGTTCAATCCGGGCGTTGGACAGTGGATTGTGATCGCGTTGGTTGCGTACACGATTGTGGTGACGGTACGCGGCATGATCGACGATCTGCGGCACGGGCATGTTGGCGTCGATCTGCTGGCGGTCGTCGCGATTGCGTCGACGGTCGCAGTGCAGGAATATTGGGCCGCATGGGCCGTGGTGCTGATGATCTCGTCCGGCGAGGCGATCGAGGAATTCGCGCAGTCAAAGGCCGAAAGCAACCTGACCGCGCTGATCGACGCGGCACCGCGAACCGCGCACGTGGTCGTGCTGCCCGGCATGCGGGGGCATGTGCACGCGTCGGGCAGCGAGCATACGGCCGACGTGACCGCCGACGGATTTCGTACTGTCAGAGTGTCCGATTCTGGAGAAACGGACAACCAAGACGGTGAAAAGCGTGCTTTTGCGTCTGAATCTCCAGAAACGGACACAAAAGGTGCCGCGCAGACGTATGATGCGGCTGGAGAGCGTTTCGAAACGGTCCCCGTTGATCAGGTACAGCTCGGCGACGTGATCCTGGTGTTGCCCGGCGAAACGGTGCCGGTCGACGGTGAGCTGCTGTCGGGCGTGGCCACGTTGGACCTAAGCAACATCAACGGCGAGCCCGTTCCCCGCGAAGTATATGCGGGCGCTCGCGTGATGTCCGGTGCGGTCAATGGCTCCACAACATTGACCATGCGCGCCACGCAACTTGCGCACGATTCGCAATACCAGAAGATCCTGGAGCTGGTCTCGTCGGCGCAAGAGTCGCGCCCCGCTGTCGTGAAGACCGCGGATATGCTTGCAGTGCCGTTTACCGTGCTTTCGCTTGCGATTGCTGGGATTGCATGGGCGATTTCCGGATTGCCGCTGCGATTTGCGCAAGTATTGGTGCTTGCTACGCCGTGTCCGCTGTTGATTGCCGCGCCGGTCGCATATGTGGCTGGAACCGGGCGACTTGCCAAAGCGGGAATCCTGATCAAAGCGCAGGATGTGCTGGAAAATCTAGGTCGCGTATCGCATATTTTCTTCGACAAAACCGGCACGCTCACCGTCAAGCAGCCGCAGGTCGTACGTGTGGAGAAGCCGTTTGAGACGAGTTCGCCGTTCAATGAGGACCATATTCTCATGATGGCTAGCGTGGTGGAAGGCTATTCGGTGCACATTCTGTCGAAAGGCATCGCGGCGGCCGGACGCAAGGCTATGGATGATTTGTATGCGCGGTATGCGGCGGGGCAGAGGCTGTGCGTCGAGCGCGATTTGCCGGGGCACGGGCGCGACTATCCGGTGGTGAAGAACATTGTAGAGGAGTCCGGCAAGGGTATATCCGGCGAAGTGAACGGGCATCAGGTGCGCGTGGGGCGGTTCGCATACGTGACGGCTGACGAATCCGGATTCATGCCGGTGCTGCATATGCCGGATGCGACGTATTACGTGTCCGATTCTGCCGAATCGGACAAACGGGAGACTCAGAATGCGCTGCGGATGTCCGATTCACCAGAAACGGACATCCAGAGGGCTAAAACGTGTGTTTACTTGTCCGATTCTCCAGAATCGGACACTATGGGAGTGAGGAACGGGGTGCCTGACGATGCGCAGCCTGCAGCCGCGCCCTCTACTTCCGCGTCCGTCGCAACCCAATCCGCCGCTCGCAAGCCTGAAACCGCAAACTCGCTGTTTGCCCCGCTCGCTCCTGACGAAATGGCTGCATACGTGGCGATTGACGGCCGTCTTGCCGCCCGCATCGTACTTCGTGACGTGCCTCGCGAGAATGCGAAGCGTTCTTTGACTCGCCTGCACGAGTTGGGTGTCAAGGAACTGTCCATGCTTACCGGCGACAAGGCTGCGTCCGCCCGCATCATCGCAAACGAAGTCGGTATCGACGACGTGCAGTCCGAACTGTTCCCTGAAGACAAGGTTGCCGCCGTCAAGAGCGCCACTGAATCCAAGCACCAGAAGCTGTCGTTGTGGAATCGCATCAAGCAACGCGTAACCGGCGAATCCAAGAATCGTCAAATCACCATGATGGTCGGTGACGGCGTCAACGACGCCCCCGTACTTGCGGTTGCCGATATCGGCATGGCCATGACCGACGGCACGTCCACCGCGGCTTCCGAATCTGCGCAAGTGGTCATCATGAATGACGACATCGCGTCCGTTCCGCGGGCCATCGCCATCGCGCGCCGCACGAAAAAGGTGATGTTGCAGGCGGTGCTGATCGGCCTCGGCCTTGCGATTATCGGCATGATCGCGGCCGCGTTCAATCTGATTCCCGTGGTTGTCGGCGCGTTCATGCAGGAAGCGATTGATGTTGTCAGCATTCTGTGGGCGCTCACCGTGCTTTTCGACCGTGGCGAATCAGCCTGATTGCGCCTCGAAACCCCGTATCTCGCCTATATATGGCAGATTTGGAGGTCTGTCAGCAAGTATTTCGCTTATATCTGGCAGGTCCATATGAGAAAACCGGACTTAGGGGGCGAGAATACACCCTCTAAGTCCGGTTTCTCAAAACAGCTCTGCTATATATAACGCAGATAGCTCCGGACGAACTTCGGAATCTGCCATACATAAGGCATGTATAAGGCAGATTCGGAAGTTTTGGGATTGTTTACAGCGAGCTCGGGGAGATTTCTCCAGCGATCGATGTGTGCATCCACTTGCCGAAGTCGGCTCCGGTCACGCCTTGAGACAGCAGGAACATGATTTTCGCATACGTGGCTTCCAGCGTCATATCGCCAGATCCAATTGCGCCGGCGCGTGCGATCGCATCACCCGTCTCGTAATGGCCGAGCAGTACTTCCGCCTGCTGGCACTGCGATGCAATCACAACGGGAACGCCATCATGCAGCACGTCGGCAATCACGTCAGTCAGTCCAGGCTCGTCGCTTGGCACATTGCCGACGCCGTACGCACGCAACAAAACCGCTTCCGGCCGCGGCGTAAGCATCGCTTCCAACCGTGCCGCGGAAATGCCGGGTGCCATATCGATCACCGCAACATCATGGCGAGAGTAAGGCTGAGGCGACGTCCAACCGCAGCCAACCGCAGCGGAATCGCCCGCATACCAATGCCATGGCGTGCCAGTGCGTGCCAGCGGGCCGACGGAAGGCGCCGAAAAACCTTCAAATGCCCAGCTCGACGACTTGCTCACACGATTGCCCGCAAACAGGTGATGTCCAAAAAACAGTCCCACACCGTGGAATCGTCCGCTCATCGCGGCATTCAGCGCGCCCGTGACATTCGCAGTGGCGTCCGACTCGATCTTGCCAAGCGGATGCTGTGAACCCGTGAAAATCACCGGCTTGCCAAAATCAGCCAACGCATACGCAAGCGCGGCGCTCGAATAGCTCATCGTATCGGTGCCATGCAACACCACGAACGCGTCGGCATCATCGCGGTGCGCACGCAAATCGTCGACCATCGTCTGCCAATTGTCGGGAGTCGCATTCGACGAGTCGATAAGAGGATCAAGCTCGGTGAACGTGAACAGGCTCGCGTCCATGTGCGCGTCCTCCAGCAGACGGAACAGCCATCCGCGAGTGTCGGCGCCCGGAATCAGGCCGTTCGGCGAGTCAATCATGCCGATAGTGCCGCCGGTATATGTGATGTGAATGCGCATTGCCACCTTCTTACGATTGCCTGGTACTTAATAAGTACTTGCTTGCGATTGCGGGATGGACGAATTCCGATATTTCGGATTCCTACATCCCGCGATTCTGCGACTACTTGCGATTGTACGTGCATCTGCCGCGCTCATCGCGTACGATTAATGCAGCCACACGTTGGATTCATCTGGATTCAGCGCAAACACCAACGCCAGTGCGCACAAGGCGAAGAAGTCGTAAGAAAGTACATGAGCGCCCCTGTCGCAAATGCAGGGAATGCATTAGGCTAGAGCGCGTGACTGAAACTCATGAACTTCGTATTGCTGTAATCGGCGCCGGCCCTGCAGGCGTCTACTCCTCTGACATTTTCCTGCGCCAGTTGAAGAAGCTCGGCGAGGAGCTCGGCCTCGGCACTGCCGCCCGAATCGACCTGTTCGAAAAGCTGCCGGTGCCGTTCGGTCTGGTGCGCTACGGCGTGGCCCCCGATCATCCGTCCATCAAATTCATCGCGTCGGCACTCGAAAAGACGCTCGATAATCCGGACATCCACCTGTACTGCGACGTGGAATTCGGCAAGGACGTGACGCTCGACGAACTGCTCGAACGTTACGATGCCGTGCTGTTCGCCACCGGTGCAGTCGAAGACAAGCCGCTCGGACTGCCGGGCGCCGATCTGGACGGCGTATACGGCGCAGCCAAGTTCGTGGAATGGTACGACGGTTATCCGACCGGCGCTCGCGAATGGCCGCTTGAAGCTGAGGAAGTCGCCGTGATCGGCGGCGGCAACGTGGCCATGGACGTGGCTCGCGAGCTCATGCGCAATGCCGATGATCTGAAGGAGCGCACCGACATTCCGGACAACGTATATGAGGGCATCAAGTCCAACAAGGCGCGTGTGCTTCACTTGTTCATCCGTCGCGGTGTGGCGCAGGCCAAGTTCTCCGTGCAGGAATTGCGTGAGATGGAGAAGCTGCCGGGAGTGCAGCTGATCATCAACGAAGACGATTTCGATTTGGATGAAGACACGATTGAAGAGGCCGGCAAAGACAAGCTGACTCGTCAGATGGTCGAAGAGCTGTTCACGATTCGTGAGATGGCGGAAGACATGGAAGATGACGGTGACGTGGATTATGAGGGTAATCCGGCTGACCGCAAATATTACGTGCACTTCAATTCCGCTCCGGTCGAAGTGTTGGGTGAGGACGGCAAGGTCGTTGGCATCCGTGTGGAAAAGACCGAGACGTCGGCGGACGGCAAGATGAGCCGTACCGGCGAATTCGAAGAGTATCCGGTGCAGGCTGTGTACCATGCGATCGGCTACAAACCGGCCACCGCGCCGGGCATTGCGTACGACGAGCGTCATGCGCACTTGGCGAACGCGAACGGTGACGGTCGTATCACTACGGCCGCTGAAGCCACGGATGAAGTGCGCGAGCGTCTGTATGCGACCGGTTGGGCGAAGCGTGGTCCGGTTGGCCTGATCGGCTCCACCAAGTCCGACGCACTGCTGATCGTGACCAATATGCTGGAGGATTTGTCGAAGGCTGCTGAAGGCGGTCGTGTGGCTGCCGATCGTGATCCGGAGTCCATCGACCGGCTGCTGGAATCGCGCGGTGTCAAGCCGATCGACTTCGCTGGCTGGAAGAAGATCGATGCGTTCGAACGTGCCGAGGGTGCGAAGGAAGGCCGTGAGCACAAGAAGGTCATCGATCCGGAGCAGATGCGCGCCCTGGCTCACGCTTAAGGTGGGTGTTTGGGATCTGATCTGATAGGTCCCAGGTTTCTTTCATGCGTCTTGGATGTCCGATTCTGGAGAATCGGTCACCCAAGACGCATTTTTTATCCTGTGCTTGTCTGTTTCTGGTGAATCGGACATCTGGAGTGTCCGAAACATGTTCTGTATGTCTGTTTCTGGTGAATTGGACATGTGATGTGGACGAAGGACTTGCTACTTGTCCGATTCTCCCGATTCGGTCACCCAAAGGCCTCTTGGCATGCATCGGATGTCCGTTTCTGCAGAATCGGATATCCGGGGAGAAGCTGAGCATGCGAACTTCCGCAACTGCCCCCTAGTCCTTTCCGCAGTCCAGTCTCCAGCACATATCCAGCAAAAACTCAGGCTCCGTTTCTACGCTAGTGACCATGAACGGCAAATTGCGGGTGCATGGCCATTGCAATGGCTTGAAGACAACGCTGTTATTCGCGTTGATGTGGGGCGTCATCATGCTCATTTGGTGGGCGACCGGTGGCGGCCAGCGTACGCTTGGCATCTACATTCTCATCGGACTTGGCTCAACGTTCGCATCCTACTGGTTTTCCGACAAACTTGCGATCGCATCCATGCATGCGCGGGAGGTCAGCGAGCAGGAGGCGCCGGTACTGTACAAAATCGTGCGCGAGCTGTCTGCGAAAGCGGGCAAGCCGATGCCTCGTATCTATATCGCTCCGACCATGAGTCCCAATGCTTTCGCGACGGGACGTAATGAACGTCATGCGGCGGTCTGCTGCACGCAGGGTATTCTGCAGATGCTGAACGAACGCGAGATTCGCGGCGTACTTGGGCACGAGCTCATGCACGTGTACAATCACGATATCCTGACGTCCGCGATCGCTTCCGCAATGGCGACGGTCATTTCGTATCTCGGCTATTCGCTCATGTATTTCGGCGGCGGCAATTCGCGTGACGATCGCAGTGGTTCATCTTCTAACGGTCTTGGATTGCTGGGTGTGCTGTTGAGCGCGATTCTTGCGCCAATCGCCGCTTCGCTTATTCAGATGGCGATTTCGCGTACGCGAGAATATGATGCCGACGAAGATGGTTCCATACTTACGGAAGATCCGGAAGCGCTCGCGTCCGCATTGAATAAGATCTCGAACGGCGCTGAGACGATGCCGATGCAGAAGACTGCCGGTACGCAGTCGGTTGCTGCGATGATGATTGCGAATCCGTTTTCTGCGGAAGGTTTTTCTCGCTTGTTTTCCACGCATCCGGCGACTGAGGATCGTATTGCCCGGTTGATGCAGATGAGTCAGGAGATGAAGGCGCGGGGCGTGCAGTCCGGCTATTTGGCTGGCGGTTATGCGACGAGCGGGTATGCTTCGGCGGATATTCGTCGGCAGGATGGGGGTGTCTCTGGTGCCGGCGCCGGTGCAGGGGGATACTCCGGTGGGGGCTATTCGCGAGATTATTCGCAGCATCCCGTGCAAGGCGGGTATGGTCGCTGATCGGCGGCGATTGCAATGTGCGCAGGTTGCGCAAGTCATGCGTGATTGCATAGGATTCCGCTGATTCTGACGCGAATTGTGTGTGTTTCCTGTGGGGATGCATTGCAGAATATTTTGATGTCATCTGATGAATGACATTAATGCTGTTGTGGTTGTTGCGCGTTGATTGATATGCGATTTGGCAAGTGGGTGACGGTATCGAATATCGGTTGATGGCCGTGAATCCTGCGAATGCATGCTAGACTAAATGATTGTGTCCAAAAGGCACATTTTTTGCGGATGTAGTTCATCGGTAGAACGAAAGCTTCCCAAGCTTTAAAGGCGGGTTCGACTCCCGTCATCCGCTCCATTCGAAACCCTTGGAATCGTTGGAATTCCAAGGGTTTTTCTATTGCCGTAAAAGACCCGTGAAGTCAACTTCGCGCCGCGCAACTGTCGGTTGCGTCGCAAAATTCGGTTGCGAGTCGCAATGCAACCGAAAGATGGTGGCGTGGAACGAGACGTTTATGACAAGCTGTTGCTTGGCAATCGCCAATAATCGCAAGTCGAGGCGATATGGAAACTCGACGAAAGGGCGGACATGAGTTTCAAAGAGAATCTGCAGTATCTGCGCGGTTCGCGCAACATGACGCAGGAACAGCTGGCAATGCTGCTGGGCGTTTCCCGGCAGGCAATTTCGAAATGGGAGTCCGAGAAGGCATACCCCGAAATGGATAAGCTGCTGATGCTTTGCGACATGTTCGGCGTGACGTTGGATGATTTGGTCATGGGCGACGTGCGCGCGTCGGCGGGCTGTGGGGGTGCGGGACGCGTGGACTTGGCTGCTGATACGGATGGTGTGGCCGCGTCGGTTGGGGTGGCCGACGCTGCTGTTGGCGCGGTTCCGGGGGTAATCGGGTTTGCGGCATCGCAGGTCGCAGGAATGTCCGATTCTGGTGAATCGGACGTGAGGGATACGAATCCGAATGTTTGTGCGTCCGTTTCTGGTGAATCGGACGCACAAGGTGCCAAAACCGGTGTTCAATTGTCCGTTTCTCCAGAATCGGACACGCGAGATGGGACGGACATTCCGCAAAGCGTGCCCCGACATATCGTGCAGGATGTGGTTGGCTACGACAGTCATATGAGGCGTTTTGCGTGGCTTATTGCGATTGGTGTGGCCGCAATCATCCTCGGCGTCGCGGTTGGCATGTTGTTTTCGCCGGAGGGGTCTGTCTTGGGGCCGTCGCCGGTGAACGACGTGCTGGTCACGGTATGCACGTTGGTTGGCGCGATGGTCGGTCTCGCTTTGCTGATACCGGCCGGAATCATGCATGGCGATTTCCGCCGTCGCCACCCGTATGTGCAGGATTTTTACACGAATGAGGACAAGTCACGTGCGTCGGTCGTATTGGCGATTGGTGTTGCGATTGGTGCCGTGCTGATTTTGGCGGGCGTGTGCGTGCGAGTGTTTTGTGACGAGTTTGTTGCCGACGGAGACGCGGGGTGGCCGGACAGCGTTCTGCTGGCTTGCGTGGCCGCGGCGGTGTTCTGTTTCATTATGTCTGGGATGACGCATGACAAGGTGAATGTGGACAAATACAATCGTGAAGCCGAAGAGGAAAGCGCGCGCGAGGGACGTTCCGTGCCGCACCCGACGATGAGCGAGTCGGACAGATTTTACAGAAGACTTACCAGTGCAATTTGTGGCGTGATCATGTTGTTAGCGACTGTTATCGCGTTGCTTATGCTTTTTCTTGGAACGGCGGGCAGTGATGTTGACGCGTGGATGAAGGTGTTCTGGGTCCCGTGGCCGATCGGCGGTGTGCTGTGTGGCGTCGTGGGCATCATCGTGCCATTGGTTAAGGAGGCCAGGCGGCGGTAAACCAACAAATAGTGTCCGTTTCTGCAGAATCGGACATGCGGGGTGGGCGGCAGGTAGGCTGGAATCCGTGAATACGGATCAGAAACTTCCCGCCGAATCCGCAGGCGAACGCCCCAGTACCCCCCTATTTGGTCATGCCATATCACACGCGGCGACACTCATCGGCCTGTTCGCAATCGTCCTGTGGGGCTTCATGGCCGGCCTCGTGCGACTCGTTTCCGAATCGTTCGGCGCCACGCTCGGCTCGGCGCTCATCTACACTGTCGGCGGCATGCTCCTGCTCATCGTGCGACGGCCGAAACCGATTAGCCAAGCGCCACGCAAGTACCTCGTCGCAGGCGGACTCATGTTCATCGCATACGAGGCGTCGATCTCGCTGTCGATCGGTCTGGCCACAACGAACGCGCAATCTGTGGAAGTCAGCCTCGTCAATTATTTGTGGCCGACGCTGCTGGTACTGATGACCGCCGCCGTGTCGCACAAACGCGGCTCGGTCTCCGAAGCGCTGCCGGGTGCAATCGTAGCCACCGTCGGCGTGGCAATGGCGGTCGGCGGTGAAAACCTTGACGTGCAGGAAGCGGTTGCCAATATCGCCAGCAATCCATTGCCGTACGCGCTCGCGTTCGCAGGCGCCTTTATTTGGGCGATTTACGCGACCGTGACGCCATCGATGTCCGATGGTTACGATGGTACGACGATTTTCTTCTGTTGCGTTGCTGTTGTGCTGTGGATTATCCATTTCGTTTCGGGCGACGGTTTGCCAGCTGTAGCGCCTGGCATCGGCGGCTATATTTCGCTGCTCGCATGTGCCGCGTCGATTGCTGGCGGCTACGCGTGCTGGGGGTATGGCATGCTACATGGCAGTATGGAAACGCTTGCGATCGGTTCGTATGCGACGCCGCTGTTCTCCACTGCTTCCAGCACGCTCCTATTGGGCGTGACGTTGGGCATGCCATTCTGGATCGGTGTCGCGCTGGTGGTGGTCGGCTCGCTGATCAACGTGTGGTTTGCGCGACGCCGCTGATTGTCCGATTCTGCAGAATCGGACGCTTGTTGGTGTGTGAGGAGGCGACATGTGGGGTAGTGGCGGCGCAGAGGAGCGCCGGGATGGCGCAGCGGTACGTAAGGGAAGTGACCGGGCAAGACAATGCCCTTACGCATCCACGCTAGCTTAGGTTTTTGTCGGCTGGTATTTGGTGTGTGTTGCCGTTGGCGGTGATGGTGATGCGTCGCCAATGACGCGTCCATGTGTGCCAGCCGAAACCGATCTAAACCGGCTTAAACCAGCCCGTTCAAATCCGCCTCGTCACATCACCTTGGTGGATTCCAGATTGCGGCTCACCCAGTTGTTCAACCGGATCACCGGCTTGCGCAACACCAATCCCAGCAGCAGCGAAGGAATCAGGAACAAGGCGAGATACACCATGTCAAGCAGGTACTCATTGCCGTACGATCCGGCCATCGCGGCGTGCATGGCATCGATGGCGTGCGGGAACGGTAGGAACGGGTAGAGCATTTGGAAGAACTTCGGCAGCGTCTCGATAGGGAACGTACCGCCCGAACCGGCGACCTGCATCACCAGCAGCACCACGGCCACGGCCTTGCCGATATCGCCGAACGACACGGTCAGCGTATACACGATATTTGAGAACACGAGTGCGGCAAGCCACCCCACGGCAAGGAACTGCAGCGCATGATTCGCCTGCACGCCAAGGAAATACATGTCACCCAGGCAAACCAGTGTGCCCTGCAGCAACGCGAGCAGTGCGAAGATCGCGTACCGTCCGAAATACTCGTGGTCGAGGCGCAGTCCCCAACGTGAGGCGTTCCCCGGGCCGGACGGGCCGGCGACGCGCGGCAGCGTGTCGCCCAAGCCCAGCACATGCGCCTTCTCGCGGTCCGAAATTGTCACTTTCAGCATGGCGCACAGGATGATCGCACCCACCCAGATTGACAGGATCGTATAGAACGGCGCCATGGCCGAACCGTAGTTCGCGATCGGGTACACTGAGACGCGATGCAGTGCGACGGGCGCGGAAATCAGCGTGGACAGTGTGGACGCGTTGGCGGTGGCCAGTGCACGTAGTTCGTCCGATTCACCCGAATCGGACGAACTGGCGTCGTTGTCACCGTCGCCACCATCGCTGTTGCCGTCACCGGCGTTCCCGCCCGTCTCCAGCTTCGTGATCAGCTCCTTCACCGTCGCTGCCGACGAGTCGAGTTTCTTCGCGATCGCGCCGAGCGTGGAACGGATGGATGTCACATTCGTCCCCACATCGCCCGTCACATCGTCCAGATCGTCGGCGGTGCCGCTCAGCTGGGTGATCATGCTGTCGGTTTGGGAGATCAGCGTGCTGACTGTGGAGGCGAGCGCGTCGATTTTCGGCTTGACGTTCGTGGCGTAATCGTCGCGCACATTGCTGATCGACTGCTTCGCGGAGGTGATGCGGTTCAGGATCTCCTTGCGGGAGCGTTCCGCGGCTGCGGTATCCTGCGTGACCTGCGTGGAAGCGTCTTTCAGCTGCTGCGCGAGCTTCTGCGAATCGCCTTTGGCGGCTTCCAGCAGCGTGATCTCCCGGTCGATGGCTTCCAGCAGCGCCTGTTTCGCGGAATCACTGTCCGGCAGTTGTTCCACCGATTCGTGCATGTGGTTGAGGCTTGTGATGTACGTGTCGTACAGCGATTCGCTGCTGGAGACTTGTTCGCTCAACGTTGTCAACTGGCTGGCTGCGGTGTCTGAGTCCTTGCCGATCGCGTCGAACGCCTTGTTCACCTTGGCAGCTACTTGGTCGAACGCGCCTGACACCTGGTCGAGCGCGGTGTTCACTGAGGAGGTGACGTTCACACCTGCCGAAGTGAACGACGTGGCACCTGATTTGCCTTGCTTCAACGCGTTCTGGGCCTGTTTGCCCGCCTTGGTCGCCGAGGCGAGCAGTTTGCCCGTGGAATCCACGATGTCGTTCGCCGAGCCGAGCAGCTGCGAATACGACGTTACCTGCTGCGATGCGCCGCTCAGCGTATCCGCCATGGTGGTGAGATTGCCGTTGAGGTTGCGCATGTATTCGGCCATTTGCGGGCTTTGCGAATAGTGTAGGATGCTTGAGGCCAGGTCGAGTCCGACTTGCGCGATCGTTTTGGAGAAGGTTTTGTCGATTGTGTTGACCACGGTTGTCGCGCCCTGATCGGTGATATGCGGGGCGATCGGGTTGATTTTCTCGTTCAGATAGTACTTGAGCTGCGCGTGTTTGATGTCGGGGGAGAACAGCGTCATCATGTCGGCGCTGAAACCTTTCGGAATTACGATCGCCGCATAGTATTCGCCGGATTTCACCCCGTCGATTGCCTTGTCGCTTTTCACGAATTGCCAGTCCAGCTGGTCGTTGGCGTGCAGTGTGCTGATGATGGTTTCGCCCACGTTGACGCGCACCGGTATGAGATCCGACTTGTAACCCTTGTCGTTATTGGCCACGGCGACCTTCAATGCCTTGGTGTTGCCGTAGGGGTTCCAGCTGGCCGCGATGTTGAACCAGGCGTACAGCGCCGGCACCACCACCAGGCCCATCGAGACGATCACGGCGATCACGTTGCGGGTGGCGTGGCACATGTCCCGCTTGAAGATGCCCCAGATCATTTTCACTGTTCGTTCCCCTCCTCACGCAGACTCCTGCCAGCATTTCCGTCCGTGTTTCCAGCCGCATACTCAGCCGCATGTTCAGGCGCATGTCCGGCCGAACCACCATGCGCAGCCTCATACAGCCTCGTGCGTACGGCATGCATCGGCTTGTAATGCATGCCCGGCCGGAATAGCAGGTTCTCGTGCAGGATCGCGCTGCGGAATTCTTCCGCACTCATCGCTTCCTCGCCCAGATAATTCGCATACCGTTCGCGCAGATACTCCACCACGATGAGATACGTGTCGATGGCGATGATCGAAATGATCCAACCGAGCAGCATGGCGAGCTTCATGCGCGTGATGAATAGCAACAGCAGGAACACGAACGGCAGTACCGCCAGCGCGAGGAATCCCCAGCGCACCAGGCGCGGGTACAGGCGGAAGAAATGAATCGCCCGTCTGCGGGCGAGTTCGGGGAACTCCTCGGCGATCTGCTGCGCGGTCTCGGTGAGCCGCAACGGTTCCACCGTGCCTTCGTTATATTCGGTGATCATCAGATCAGTGTCCGCCAGACGGTTGTCGAACAGGCGGTTGAGGTTCAACGCCAGCTTGCGGACGACCAAGCCGATGAACAGCGCCGCAGGCAGATACCAGAACAGCGAGAGCATGTCGATCCAATAATGGTTGGCATACATGCCGCCGATCGGCCCGCGCATCGCGTTGATGCCGTAGGTGAATGGTAGGAACGGTTTCAGACGGCGGAAGAATTCCGGCATCATCTCGATGGGGTAGAGGCCTGCCGCGCCCGGAATCTGGATGATCACCAGAATCACGGCGACGGCCTTGCCGATATGCCGGAACGCCACGGCGAGCGCGTAAATGATGTTCACGTAGACGAACGAGGCGAAAATGCCGGCGAGGATGAACAGGAACGGATGCTCGCATTGGATGCCCAGCGCGAGATCGCCGATCGTGGCGATGATCGCCTGCAGGAATCCGACCGTGACGAACAGCAGCCAACGGCCCATATAGCCTTGGCGTGCGTGTACATGCGGATCTTCTCATCGCGGTCCACTTCAAGCTTGTAGATCGCGACGAGCACGAATCCGCCGACCCATAGCGCAAGATTCGTGTAGAACGGCGTGACCGCGGAACCATAGTTTTTGACCGGGTAGAGGACCTGTTCGTCCAAATGCACCGGCTCGCCCACGAACGAGCCGACCTCGCTCGCGTCAAGTCCGAGCGCTTGGGAAAGCTGCTGGAACATCGCCGAACTGCTCAACGCGGCCACATCGGTGCGCGTGGTGTTGAGCTGTTTGGCGAGATTGGCGAGCTGCGTCTGCGTGCCAGCAATGGTGGTGTTCGTTTGGGTCACGGTGCGCGACAACTGGTCGAGCAGCCCGTTGCCCTGTTCCAGTGTGCTTTGCAGCGTGGTAAGCGTGCCGGACAGCGACCCATTGGCCAGGCTGAGTGTATCGAGCCCGGTGTTGAGATTCGGCATGACCGTGCCGGTGATGGTCGTGCGTGCGCTCGCCATCGACGCCGTGCCGTTTTTCGCCAGCGTGGTGACATCGTCGTTGAACCCGTTCGCGGTGTTCTTCCCCGCGTTGATCTCAGCCGTGGTGTCCTGATCGAAGGCGTCGATGCGCTGCTGCTGGAACGTCAGCTGTTTGCGGGCTTCGGCGAGTTGCGCGGAAAGATCCTTATACGTTTGGCTGTTCGGATCCAGCTGGCTGGCCTGCAACGCCTTCTCCACGCCGTCGAGCACATTGCCGGTGGTGGTGTTGACGTGATGCATGGTGCTGGACACTTGGTCGAGCGCGTCCTGCGTGGTGTTCAGTCCGCTGAGCACGGTGCCGGTGGCATTGCTCACGTTGACCTGCAGGCCGGACAGTTGCGTGCTGCCGTTGTCGAGCGCTCCGACCAGCGTGTTCGAGAATCGTTCGGTTTGTGTGCGCGTCTCGCTCAGCAAGTCGGACGCCTTGCCGACGGTGTCAAGCGAGTTGGTGATTCCCGAGGCGAGCGCGATGTTGGACTGTTTGGCCGAATCGATGGTGGTGAGGGCCTTGTCGAGCGTGGAACGCGTGCCGCGCAGCTGCTGTTGGACGGTTTCGAGCTGGTTGATGGTGTCGGTCAGATCGTTGATGACGTCGCTTTGCGCGCTTTTCATGCTGCCGGTGGTTTCTCCCGCTACCTCCTTCACTTCCTTCGCTACGGCGTCGGCCACGCTGGAAACGAAAGTGGTGTTGATCTGCTCGTCGATCGTGGTCGCACCCGTATCGGTGATTTTCGGCGCGATCGCGTTCAGCTTTTCGTTGATGTAGTACGTGATCGACGGTCGGTCGCCTTTACCAGTGACGGTGCCGATTAGTCTGGAGCTGAAGTCTTCCGGCAGTACGATCGCCGCATAGTATTTGCCGGATTCCACGCCTTCGATGGCTTGCTGCTCGGGAACGAAACGCCAGCCGAGCTGATGGTTCTTCTTAAGCTGGTTGACGGTTTGCTGGCCAGCGTCGAGATGACCGACCAGCGTGGAGGTTGTGCCCTTGTCCTCGTTCGCCACAGCGACTTGGATGTTGCCCGTGTTCGCGTACGGGTCCCAGTTGGCGAGGATGTTGCACCATGCGTACAGTGATGGGATGATGGCCACACCCAGCGTGACGACGAGCGCCACTGGGTTCTTCAGAATGCGTTTCACGTCTCGAAGGAAGATGGCGAAAACCTGGTGCATCAAGCCTCCTCGCGGGTATTGGTCGCAACATCTACGTGCGGCGGCATGCCCGTGCGGGAATACCCGGTTGGGCTCTTCGTCGCGCGATCCGGTGGATATTCTATGACTTCCGATGGAACGATCGCAATGGTTTCGCCATGTTTATTGGTCGGTCCCGCAAGTGTCGGGATATGAGACGAGAACGCTCGGCATATGGCCCTAGTGGGGCGGGCGACCTGGATATGGAGCGGACGGTCGGGAAAACGGAAAGGAAAGATGGCGAATGTTGTCACATGATAAGTGGGATAGGGTCGGGCGATAATGGAGGCATGACTATTGCAACGCCGGAACGTTATGCGCAAATGCTGGACGCCGCACGCCGCGGCGGTTACGCCTATCCCGCGATCAATGTGACCAGCACGCAGACCCTGAACGCCGCACTCCAGGGTTTCGCCGAGGCGGAATCCGATGGCATCATCCAAGTCTCCGTAGGCGGCGCCGCCTACTTCTCCGGGCAACGCGTCAACGACCGCGTCACCGGCTCGCTTGCCTTCGCAGCCTTCGCGCACGAAGTCGCGGCGAAATACCCCAACATCACCATCGCCCTGCACACCGACCACTGCGCCAAACAGTATCTGGACGAATGGGTGCGCCCCCTGCTCGACCATGAAGCCGAACAGGTGAAGCACGGTCAGGAACCGACCTTCCAGTCACACATGTGGGACGGTTCCACAGTGCCGCTGGGTGAAAACCTCGACATCGCAGAAGAACTGCTCGACAAATCCCAAGCCGCGCACACCGTGCTGGAAATCGAAATCGGCGCGGTCGGCGGCGAAGAAGACGGGCACAGCGCCGAAATCAACGACAAACTGTATTCCACGCCCGCGCAAGGCATCGCCGTCGCGCAACGACTCGGCCTTGGCGAGCGCGGACGCTACATGGCCGCCTTCACCTTCGGCAACGTGCACGGCGCATACAAACCGGGCGTGGTGAAACTGCGCCCCGAACTGCTCGACGAAATCCAGACCACGGTCGCGCTCGCGATTAAGGCCGGCGAAATGCCCGACCCCGCGCACTCGCTGGATGTCGCTCCCGGTAAGCCGTTCGCCCTGGTGTTCCACGGTGGTTCCGGCTCCGCGCCGGAGGAGATCGCGCAGGCCGTGAGCTACGGCGTGGTGAAGATGAACATCGACACCGATACGCAGTACGCATTCAGCCGTGCGGTGGCCGGTCACATGTTCTCCAACTATGATTCGGTGCTCAAAATCGATGGCGAGGTGGGCAACAAGAAGATGTACGACCCGCGTTCGTGGGGGCGCGAAGCGGAAAGCGCCATGGCCGCACGCGTGGTGGAGGCTTGCAGGCAGCTTGGCAGCGCGGGCAAGGCGTTGAAGTAGTGTGATGCCGCACGCGCCGCGTAATGCATGCGGCGTGTGGCGGCACGGTGGGTGTGTCGCGTTGTATGAGACGAAAACGATGGAACTGACTAGTTTCAACGGCCGATCGGTGCATATCCGGCAGATATCCGGTAGAGGGCGCAGGATAGTCTTTGTAAGGCCTTGGTAAGGCTTTGAGGCGAAATCGCATACGCGCGGAGGTGCAACAACATGCCTGGAATTGTTTTGATCGGTGCCCAGTGGGGAGACGAAGGCAAGGGTAAGGCGACCGACCTGATCGGCACGAAGGTCGACTATGTTGCCCGCTTCAACGGCGGCAACAATGCGGGCCATACCGTGGTGGTCGGCGACGAATCGTATGCGCTGCACCTGCTGCCCTCCGGCATCATCAGCCCGACCGCGACTCCGGTTATCGGCAACGGTGTTGTTGTTGATCCTGAAGTGCTTTTCGAAGAGATCGACGGCTTGGAAAGCCGCGGTGTGGACTGCTCCCGACTGCTGGTGAGTGAGGGTGCGCACATTATTGCGCCGTATCATCGTGTGCTTGATAAGGTGACGGAACGTTTCCTGGGTAAGCACAAGATCGGTACCACCGGTCGCGGCATTGGACCTGCGTATGCCGACAAGATTAATCGCGTGGGCATCCGCGTGCACGACCTGTTCAATGCTGAGCATTTGCACGACAAGGTTGAGGCAAGCCTGCATCAGAAGAACCAGATGCTGGTGAAGCTGTACAATCGTCGTCCGATTGATGTGAACGAAACCACGGATGAGCTGCTCAAGCTCGGCGAACGTTTGAAGCCGTACGTGGCCAACACCTCGCTGGTGCTCAATAAGGCACTTGACGAAGGCAAGACCGTGCTGTTCGAAGGCGGCCAGGCCACTATGCTCGACGTGGATCACGGCACATATCCGTTTGTCACGTCCTCCAACCCGACTGCCGGCGGCGCATGCACCGGTACCGGTGTCGGCCCGACCAAGATCACCCGCGTGATCGGCGTTTCCAAAGCGTACGTGACCCGCGTGGGCGAAGGACCGTTCCCGACCGAGCTGTTCGGCGAGGAGGGCGAATGGCTGCGAGCCCAGGGCCACGAGTACGGCGTGACCACCGGCCGTCCGCGTCGTTGTGGCTGGTTCGATGCGGTCGTCAATCGTTATGCGGCTCAGGTCAACGGCCTGACCGACATCGTGCTCACCAAGCTCGACGTGCTTACCGGCCTGAAGGAAATCCCATTGTGCGTGGCCTATGATGTCAACGGCGAACGCCGCGACGATATGCCTACTGATCAGTCCGAATTCGCGGCAGCGAAGCCGATCTACGAATCCATGCCGGGTTGGGACGAGGATATTTCCCAAATCCACGACTTCAATGATCTGCCGAAGACCTGTCAGGATTACGTCAAGCGTCTTGAGGAACTGTCCGGCTGCCGTATCTCCGTGATCGGTACCGGCCCGCAGCGCGACCATATCATCCAGATCAATTCGCTGGTCGACTGACCGTCGGCAACGAGTTTCCCGGCTTGACTGGCAACGACGCGGCACATGATATCCGCCGGCTGATTCCGCGATTCGACCACTTGAAGTGGAAGATGGCGGCGGCCGGCATAGTCATTGGTCTGGTTTCAGGATTGCTGATCGTTGTATACCGTCTCGGCATCGAATACGGCACGGATGCGTCCCGCTGGATATATGCGCGGATTCGCGAGACCCCGTGGCTGATTGCGCCGTGGGCGGTTGCCGCGGTGGCGGCCGCGCTGGCGATCGCGTGGATGGTCGGCAAGGAGCCGATGGCCGGTGGCAGCGGCATCCCGCAGACCAACGGCGTGGTGATATGCGGCTTGAAGATGCGTTGGCAGACGATTCTGCCAGTCCGTTTCGTCGGTGGACTGTTGGGCGCGTTGTTTGGTCTGTCGCTCGGCCGTGAGGGGCCGTCCATTCAGATTGGTGCGTCGGGAGCGCAGTGTGTGTCCCACCGTTTGCGCGGCCACCGCCGTGAGGACATGCAGGAGCATTATCTGGTCACCGCCGGTGCCGCGGCAGGCTTGTCCGCCGCGTTCAGCGCGCCGCTGTCCGGCATGATGTTCGCTTTGGAAGGGGTGCATCGGAGTTTTTCCCCTGCGATTCTGATGGGTGCCACTGCCGCATCGCTGACCGCCGATTTCGTCTCGAAATACTGTTTCGGTCTGCGTCCGGTTTTGGATTTCGGTGATATCGGTCAGCTGTCGTTGGAAGAGTATGTGTGGCTGATTCCGTTGGGATTGGTGGCCGGTTTGGTTGGTTCGCTGATGAACCGCTCGTTGCTTGGCTTCCAGACGCTGTACGGCAAACTGCCGGCATGGAGCCGCCCGATGATTGCGATTGCGATCGCGTTGCCTGTCGGCATCTGGTTGCCCGACGTGCTCGGCGGCGGCTCGAATCTGATTGATACCGCCGAACATGCGCGCGTCGGCTTGGGAATGCTGTGTCTGCTGTTCGTGGCGAAGATGCTGTTCACATCCACGAGTTTCGGCTCAGGCGCGCCTGGCGGTATTTTCATGCCGATTCTTGCGGTCGGTTCGTTGGCCGGCGGCATCTGCGGTGAAGTGTTGCATCGATTTGGTGATCTGCCATCCGACGCAGTGGCGGTGTTTGCGGTGTGCGTGATGACGGGCACGCTCGCCGCGTCCGTGAAAACGCCGATCACGTCGATTCTGTTGGCTGTGGAGATGTCCGGAACGTTGACGCACATGCTGCCGGTCGCTGCCGTCGCTTTCATCGCGCTGTTGGTGTCCGATCTGCTGCGCACCAAACCGATCTATGGGGAGTTGCTGGAGCGGTACGTGCGTGCGCAAGGCATGCAGATGGCAATCGCAAGCCATGTGGGCAGCGGCATTATGGAACTGCCATTGGAAATGGGGGCGATTGCGGACGGCAAGCGGGTGCGTGACGTGCGTTGGCCGTCTGGGTGTCTGATCATCGGCCTGCGTCGCGGCGAAAGCGAGATCGTGCCGCGCGGTGATACACGGCTGCGTGCCGGTGACTATCTGGTGGTGCTGTTCAGTGGCGAGGAGGAGCGCGAGGTACGACCTGCGATGCGGCGGCTGTGTGATGCCCGGCTTGACTGAGCCTGGCTGAATTCGGCTGGACTCTGGATGTCCGAATCTGCGGAATCGGACATCCAGGGTGCATACGTTGGCGCTCCGTGTAAACTCATATGCGTTAGGAAGGCGGCAACCGCGGCCCAGCTCGTTGTTGCACGGCCTATGGGCGGAACAACGCTGTCCGCGGAAGGCCAGTACAGGGGGAGCGCAATGGAATCGCAAGAACAATCGCCGGGAGACGTGGTGACTGCGGGTGAGGACTCGCATCCCATCACGCAGGCAATCGACACTGTTGAGGTGACGCATGCTGGTGCAACCACGCCCTCCGCTAACACCATGGATCCGCCTACGATTCCCCTGGCACCGATGAAACGTATGCAGGCGCGGTTCAATCCGCTCGCCGACGGACTGATGTATGTTGTGGTGTTCGTCGGTGGATTTGTTGGAGTCGGCTGTCGGCATGCGTTGGATATGCTTCTGCCGTCGGTCAGCGGGACGCCGTTCGTTGTGGGCACGTTTGTGTCGAATATGGTCGCCTGCTTCCTGTTCGCGATGCTGACCGAATTCATGGCGACCGCTTCGTGGCTGCGTCGCCGGGTGCGGCAGGTTGTCAGCCGTGGTGTTGGGCTTGGCTTGCTCGGTGGGCTTTCGACGATGTCCGGCGTGATGCTGGAAACGATGGAAGGTCTGCACGAGCGGCATATCGCCAGTGCGCTTGGCTATCTTGCGGGAAATTTTGCAGGCGGTTTGCTCACTGCCGCCGCCGGCGTGGTTCTGATGCAGGCACTGCTGTCACGGAGTACTCGAAAGCGGGTTCGGGGTGCGTTTTCAGCTGTTTCCGTGTCCGATTCTGCCGAATCGGACACGCAGGGCGTACGCCATGTGAAAGTGGCCGACGTGGCGCGTTCTGCCGCGCAGGCCGCAATGGAAGCCGCGCAGGCGGCGCAGCAGGCCGCGCAGGCGGCCCAGCAGATTGCACAGACGGGACAGGTTCCGCGAGTCGAAACACCAACCGTGCCGCCGACCGCCAGCCAGACTATGCAGACGGGCCGCGTTCCGCAGATTCCTCCGCTGGCCGTTCCTCAGCTGGCACAGCCATCGCAGCCGTTGCTGCGCGAGCAGGATACTTCAGACTTGGGGCAGCTGCCCGAGCCGATTCAGCAGTCGCAACCAATCCAGCAGCCCCAGCAGCAGTCGCAGCCGATCCAGCAGCCGGCTAACCCGCTTCCGCCCAGCTTCGAGCCCAAACCGATCACTGCGGAGATTTCGCTTATCGCCGACCCGGCTACCGGGGAGGTGCGCTGATGATGTGGATGATCTGTCTGTTCGGCGGTCTTGGCGCCATGGCCCGTTACGTGCTCGACGTGTCAATTCAACGAGGCTGGAATCGCGAGAATCGGAGAACGAACCGCAACTTCCCGCTATCCACGCTCGTCATCAACGGCGTCGCCTCGCTATGCGCGGGCATCGCCATGATGTCCTACTATTCGCAATCGGTGGATATGGACACGGTCATGATGTTCGTTGTCGGATTTCTCGGTGGTTTCTCAACATTCTCCACGGCGCTCAACGAAGTGGTTTCATTGATTCGCCAGCGTCGTTTTACGCTGGCTCTGGGCTATGGAATAGCAACCGTCGCGGTGCCTCTCATTTGCGTGGCCACCGGTTTCGGCATTGCGCTGCTCGCCAATCCGGCGTAATTTTCACGTTACGCGGACGGTCGCTGAGTAACATGAAAGAAATCTGAGCGCAACCGCCATCAAGGCCGCCAGCCCGGATGCGACGCTGGTGATTGCATTCGACCAGGCCAAGCCGCTGCTGAAGGATGGCAAGGATATCCAGTACCAGGGCCAGACCGGTATTGGACCGTTCAATAAGAACAATGATCCGAGCTCCGCGAACATCGGCGTCTACACCTTCGACAAAGACAACAAGCCGGTCTTCGACCACACCCAGTCCGGCGACGTGCCGACCGACTGATCGCAATGTAGGTCATCATCAATACAAGAAGACGGCGCAAAGTGAGTGTGGATATCGCAAGCTTTGCGCCGTTTCTTTTGTTGTGCTGTGCTGCCGTTTTCCGTGTCGTGGGCAGCATACGAAAATCAATATTGAAAATCAAGTAAAGGGGTAACCCCGTTAAGCGATATACACGCCGGACTGTCGAACAGGTTCGAGAGAATGTAAATGAATGTAATATCTCGCGAGAAGCGCACGGAAAGCGCGCGGCAAGCACGTGAGAATACAACGATGGAACAGTGATAACGGGGAAGGTGCGATCATGGTCGGCATGCGCGATGTGGCGAAGAAGGCCGGGGTGTCTCTGAGCACCGTCTCGCTGGTGGTGAACGGCAACGGGTATGTATCCAACGACATGCGCGACCGCGTGCGTAAGGCCATGCAGGCCCTCAATTACGTGCCGAACGAGCTTGCCCGCAACCTGTACCACGATCGCACGAATCTGGTCGGCGTCATCGTGCCCACCATCCGTCACCCGTTCTTTGCAACGTTTACCGCGCACCTGCAGCATGCGCTCGCCGCGCAGGGGCTGCGCACCATGCTGTGCTCCACCACCGACGAGACGGACGGCGAAATCCAATACGTCGATATGCTGCGCAGGCACATGATGGACGGCATCGTCATGTGCGCTCACACCTCGCATCCCGGCGATTATTGGACGTCCATCCACCGCCCGATCGTCGCATTCGATCGCGTGCTTGGAAATGGTATTTCGTCGATCGGATCTGACCACGAGCAGGGTGGGCGACTGATTGCGCAGATGCTGATTCGCAATGGCGCGCGCCATGTGGTGATGATTGGCGGTCCGCGCGATCAGTTCTTCGATCTGGCGGTCCGCGGCGAAGTCGAGGAGGGGTCGTTCGATTTGGGAAAGACCACGTTCCCGACGGTGCGCTACTACCTCACGTTGGAACAGGAATTGACCTCCGCGGGCGTGAAGTATGAGTATATCGAGGCCGGTGAGGTGATGGATTTCGCCGGCTATCATCGTGCGGTCAGCCGTGCGCTTGATGGGGTGGCGACCGACGGCGTCGATGCCGTGGTCAGCTCCGATATTGGCGCGGCGTTCTGCGTGCGTGAGGCGTTGAGCCGCGGAATTTCCATTCCCGACGAGCTGCAGGTCGTCGCCTATGATGGTACGTATTTGACCGATTTGGCCGGTATGAAGCTGACCGCGGTCGCACAGGATTTCTCGGCGATCGCGCAGTCGGCGGCCGACCATATGGTGCAGGCGATCGCCAATGAAGAGGCGGCTGCGGCCAACGCCTCGCGCAAGAACATCCCCAAGCCGTTCGAGCCGAACGTGCTTATTCCCATGACGCTGGTGCCAGGCGATACCACGCGTTGATGCTGCGCGTTGGAACGCTGGGTTGGGGTCGGACAGTCTGGGCTGCATAGAACACCGCATCAAACCGGTTCGACACGCGCATTCCGCTGTGTGACTGGACATTGACGCCCTTTTCGAGGTAATATCGAACCGGTTCGATACATACGTGAGTATGCAAATACGTAAACAACAAACAGGCAGACGCGCACACATTGCACCCGCACCCATGAACCAAGGGAGGTCCCATGAAAAACAAAGTGCAGCTCATCACCTACGCCGATCGCCTCGGCGACGGCACCCTCAGCTCGATGACCGACATCCTGCGCACCCGTTTCGACGGCGTGTATGACGGCGTGCATATCCTGCCGTTCTTCACTCCATTCGACGGCGCGGATGCAGGCTTCGACCCCATCGACCACACCAAGGTCGACCCGCGCCTCGGCGGCTGGGACGATGTCGCCGAACTTTCCAAGACCCACGGCATCATGGTCGACGCCATCGTCAACCACATGAGCTGGGAATCCAAGCAGTTCCAAGACGTGCTTGAAAAGGGCGAGGAATCCGAGTATTACCCGATGTTCCTGACCATGAGTTCCGTCTTTCCGAACGGCGCGACCGAAGAGGATCTGGCCGGCATCTACCGTCCGCGCCCGGGTCTGCCGTTCACCCACTACAAGTTCGCGGGCAAGACTCGCCTGGTCTGGGTCAGCTTCACCCCGCAGCAGGTCGATATCGACACGGATTCCGACAAAGGCTGGGAATACCTGATGTCGATTTTCGACCAGATGGCCGCATCCCACGTCAGCTACATTCGTCTTGACGCCGTCGGCTACGGTGCCAAGGAAGCCGGTACCAGCTGCTTCATGACGCCGAAAACGTTCAAGCTCATCTCCCGCCTGCGCGAGGAGGGCGTCAAGCGCGGCTTGGAAATCCTCATCGAAGTGCATTCCTACTACAAGAAGCAGGTCGAGATCGCGTCGAAGGTCGATCGCGTCTACGATTTCGCCCTTCCGCCGCTGCTGCTGCATTCGCTGAATACCGGTCATGTCGAGCCGGTCGCGCATTGGACCGACATCCGTCCGAACAATGCCGTCACCGTACTTGACACGCATGATGGCATCGGCGTGATCGACATCGGTTCCGATCAGCTGGACCGTTCGCTCAAGGGGCTCGTGCCGGATGAGGATGTCGACAATCTCGTCAACGCCATTCATGCGAACACTCACGGCGAATCGCAGGCCGCTACCGGTGCCGCCGCATCCAATCTTGACCTGTATCAGGTCAACAGCACCTACTATTCGGCGCTGGGATGCAACGATCAGCACTATATTGCGGCTCGCGCGGTGCAGTTCTTCCTGCCGGGCGTGCCGCAGGTCTACTATGTCGGCGCGCTTGCCGGCAAGAATGACATGGAGCTGCTGCGCAAGACCAACAATGGCCGCGATATCAATCGCCATTACTATTCCACGGCTGAGATCGACGAGAATCTGCAGCGTCCGGTGGTGAAGGCACTGAACGCGCTTGCCAAGTTCCGCAACGAGCTTGATGCGTTCGATGGCACCTTCTCGTACAGCGCCGACGGCGATACGTCCATCAGCTTCACGTGGGAGGGCACGACCACTCAGGCCACGCTCACGTTTGAGCCGGGCCGTGGTCTTGGTGTGGAGAACACCGCGTCCGTCGCCACGCTCGAATGGCGTGATGCCGCCGGTGAGCACCGCACGGACGATCTGATCGCCAATCCGCCGGTCGTGGCCTGATTCAGCCTCGCCTGATCCGGTCGCTGCCTGACCGCGCATAAATCCATAAATCTGTAATCGTCCTTCCTGTCACCTCTCCTTCAGGAAGGACGATTCGCATTTTCGTTTTTTCGAGAAATCGTCTTATCGGGAAAACAATTTTCCCGGGAATCAGCTGAAATCCCAGCAAAAACGGGTAAGGTGAGCTTATGTCAAAGATGTCAAAGCTTTTCGATCAAGACAACATGTTTTTCGCCATTATGGGCGTGCTGTTCGATCTGATTATTCTCAACGTGCTCACGCTGTTGTGCTGCCTGCCGGTCGTCACGGCCGGCGCATCGTTCACTGCGATGCACAGTGTGCTCTGGCGCATGGTCCGCCATGAGGAAACGTATGTGGCGCGCCAGTTTTTCGACTCGTTCAAGCGCAATCTCAAGCAGTCGCTGCTGCCGTGGCTTGCGTTCCTGCTGGCGGCGATTGTGCTGGTGGTCGACGGCATGCTCGCCCGGTCCATGGGGTCGATGCGCGGGCCGCTGATGGCGTGCGTCGCGTTCATGGGATTGGTGATTATTGCGATTGCGCAGTACTTCTTCCCGCTGCTTTCTCGCTATGAGAATCCGACTTCCGAAACGTTGAAGAATGCGACGAAACTTGCGCTCGGCTTTTTCCCGCGCACCTTGTGCATGCTGGTGATTTTGGCCGCGTTCGCCGTGCTGTATGCGCAGTTTTTCATATATATGATTCCGCTGCTGATTTTGATGGGCGTCACGTTGCCGCAATACTGTTGCGCGTGGATCTACAACTGGATTTTCCGCCGTATCGACGGTGAGATCGACGCCAAGGGGCGCAAGGTAGCGCAGTCCTGAAATTGTTTGCTCGTAAAGGCCGTTCCGCAGATTGCAAGTTCCGCGGAACGGCCTTTACGCGTTTTCGTCGCCTTGAGTGTCCGATTCTGGAGAATCGGACAACTGGAACGTACTTTTGGGCGCGTGAATGTCCGTTTCTCCCGAATCGGACAACTACAGGTCAAAGTGGGGTGCTTGAATGACCGATTCTGGAGAATCGGACAACCGTGGGTCTGTTTTGGTGTTCCGGTTATCCGTTTCTGGTGAATCGGACAACCGGAACATGTTTTGAGGCGCTTGGATGTCCGATTCTCCAGAATCGGACACGCTGGGGGCAGGATTAGCAGGGGAGGATGGTGGCGCTGCGGGCTGGGACGTGCAGTTGGGTGCCGTCGAAGCGTGCGGGGTTGCCGATGCTCAGCAGTACTGTTTTCTCCGCTGGTTCTTGCGATATTTCCTGCGCTAAGCCGCCAGACAGCAGTTTCACATAGTCGCTCGGCAGTGTGCAGCTTGCGTCGGTGTTTGACGGATTGATGGCGACGACGATGCGCTCGCCACCTGCTTCGCGATTAATCTTGCTGCATGTTTCACAAGGTGTTTCACAGCTGGTTTCGTGTGCTGTTCCGCTGCGTTCGCCGTCAGTTGCGTCGCGTTCGGCTTCGCCGGCCTCGGAGCTTCTCGCGTACACCAGCGGATACGCGTGATCTTCCGCGTAGAGGAACTCGATGCCTCCGTCGGCCTGCAGTGCGGGATGTGCCAGGCGTAGCGTGTTCAGTGCGCGTACGGTTTCCAGTAGCGAGTCGCTGCGTCCGGTCTGCGAAGCCACGTTCGGGCGCTCGCTGTCGGCATCGATCGGCAGATACAGATCATCGGGCCGGGCTGCGGAGAATCCTGCGTTGGTTGCGCAGCTCCATTGCATTGGTGTGCGCGATCCGGTGCGCTCGTATCCGCCTTCCTTGGATTTGAGCCCGTGCATGTAGCGCATGCCGATTTCGTCGCCGTAGTAGATGAACGGGCAGCCGGGCATGGTCAGCAGAAATGTGAACGCGAGCTTCATTTCATCGGTGGTCAAGGTGTCGCGCATGCGGATCATGTCGTGATTGCCCGACGGAATGCAGATGTATCCAGGCGTTCCGGCGGTGCTGGCAAGCATGGCCGTATATGTGTCCGCAAACGCCTTGATGTCGCCGCTCGCATTGCCGACATTGTCGTTATTGCAATTTGGATTGTCTCCGTCGACGACTGAATTGCCGTTGCTGTCGCACCCGCTGCTGCCCGCGCCGTCGCATTCGCTGCGTTCGCCGTCGTGTTCCGTTTCGGCAGTTTCGGCGCTGCCCGTAGCTTCGGAAGATCCGGCCGAAAAATACGGATTCTCGCGGAACAGGTCAAGATAATGCGACGGCCCGAAATGCAGCAGGAAGTCCATGTCGAATCCGGCGTGCAGCGCCTCTTCGGGGTCACCCCATTCCGATACGAGCACCGCTTCCGGGTAGGTTTCGTCCAGATGCGCTCGCACTTGCTGCCACAAGAGTTTCGTCCAATAGTGGTCGGGGTCTTCCTTGACGAGGCTGCCTGCCATGTCCACGCGGAAGCCGTCCGCTCCCAACCCGAGCCAGAAGTCCATGATGTCTTGGATGAGCAGCCGGCCCTGCACCGCTTCGGGGGAGTCGGCGGCGAACTGCCAGTCTTCGGTGACGGTGCCGAATCCGTAGTTGAGGCATGCCTGCGTGGAGAAGCAGTTCACGGCCGCCGCGTCGGGACGTTCCGCAATGCCTCCGAGGAATCCGCGGATTGATTCGTATGGCGAGTTCAGATTCGGCGATTGCGTCATCGGTCGCCAGATGTAGCGGTCGGTCCATGCGTTGCGTTCGTCCTTGCCGGATTCAAGAAACCATGGATTGTCGACCGCGGAATGCCCGGGTACGAGGTCGAGCAGTACGTGCATGCCTAGTTCGTGCGCGCGCTCGAAGAGCCGCTGCAGGTCCGCGTTGCTGCCGTAGCGTTCCGCGGCTGTGTAGTAGTCGCGTACGTCGTAGCCGGCATCGTAGAACGACGAGTCGAAGCATGGGTTGATCCAGATCGCATTGCACCCCAGATCGTGCACGTATTGCAGTTTGTCGATGATGCCTTGGAAGTCACCGATGCCGTCGCCGTTCGAGTCGTTGAATGATTGCGGATAGATTTCATAAAAGATTGCGTTGTTGAGCCAGCTTGCCATAAATCCTCCTGTTTTCGCGTCTTTGCTGTTGGTCTACCGATGTATCGCAACGTTGGAAACGTCGGTCACTGCTTTTCCGTCATTATAGCCCGTGAAGACACTTTTTAGGGGTGTATGGAATGCCAATGTTTGCAATACGTCAAGCGATTGACGCGACACGCCGACGGATGGCACTGTACACAAGGTTTCTCGAACCGGTTTGACAACTCTCGAACCGGTTTGATATCCTGTATACCAAGGACGGAGAGATTCCGACAACGCGAGTCGGGGATTCACCTTCCTTTATCACCTCATTGGGCAGGGCTGCTCGGTGAATAGTGGATAGAAAGGGATTGGAAAATGAGCAAGTTCTCTTCTTGGAAGAAGGCTGGCACCGCTATTGTTGCAACGCTGATGACCGTTGGCATGCTGGGAGCATGCGGATCGTCATCCAGCTCCAGCGGCACCAAGATCACCATCTTCAACTCCAAGGTTGAAATCGAAAGCCAAATGGAAGACATGGCTGCGAAGTACTCCAAGGAAAAGGGCGTAGACGTTGAGGTCTACTACTCCAACGACACCGTCGCAGCGCATCTCGCCACCAAGTACGCATCCAAGGATCCGTACACCATCTCCATGGTCGACGCCAAGGACATCTACTCCTTGGCTGAAGAGCACGCCGTCGATCTGTCCGACCAGGATTGGGTCAAAGACACCGACTACGCCATCAGCATTGACGGCAAGACCTACGGCTTCCCGGTCTCCATCGAAGCCCGTGGTCTGATCTACAATGCTGACGCCATCAAGAAGGTCACCGGTAAGGAATTCAAGCCTGAGAACTACAAGACCCTTGACGAGTTCAAGGATCTCATCGACGAGCTCAAGGCCGGCGGCATGGAATCCCCGACCGGTGTCATGAAGGAAGACTGGTCCCTCGCCGCGCACTTCCTGCCAGAAGTCTACGAGGAGCAGGAAGATCCGGACGCCTTCTGCCATGAGCTCAAGGACGGCAAGGTTGACCTCAGCTCCAACGCCAAGTGGAACTCCCTGATGGACTTCTTCGACGTGATGAAAGACAACAACTACGCCAAGTCCTCCGCCATCTCCGCCGAGCGTGAGGTGACTGAGCAGAAGCTGGCCGAGGGTGAGATTGCTTTCATGTTCGGCGGCAACTGGGATTGGTCCGTGCTGAACCAGTACGATTACACCGAGAACATGGGTCTCATGCCGGTTCCGCAGAACACCGATGACGGCTCCAATGAGAAGCTCGTCGGCGGCGGCTCCAAGTACTTCTTCATCGACTCCTCCGACAACACCTCCGACGAGCAGCGTAAGGCCGCCAAGGACTTCCTGAACTGGCTTGCCGAAGACAAGGAAGGTCAGGAGTTCATCTCCAAGGATGCCGCTCTGATCTCCCCGTTCAAGAACAACAGTATCGAAGCGGCCGATCCGCTGGGTAAGTCCGTGAAGTCCTATGCCGACGCCGGCAAGCTGATCGACAACTACAACTACCTGCCTGACGACCACTTCTCTGTGCTCGGCGCCGCCTTCCAGAAGTGGCTCGCAGGTGAAGAGGACCGTGCAGGCCTCGCCCAGGACATCCAGGACTACTGGAAGACCGCTAAGTTCACCGGCGCAACCGCCTGAATTTCCAAATAATGCACCATGATGCAGGGTCCGCCGCTTCCTTCCTGCGGCGGACCTTACATCCCCGGCACGTATGGGATCCATCATGAAACAGAATAAGCTTTCCTATAAAATCGGCCAGTTTCTGATGTTCGGTGGCCCGGCGACGATTCTTTTCTTCGCCGTGGTGATCCTGCCGTTCTTCTATGGCCTCTATCTGACATTCACCAGCTGGGACGGCGTTTCGACAACGAAGCCGTTCGTCGGTCTCGAAAACTACAAGGCGGCTCTTGCCGACACCGCATATTGGCAGTCGCTTGGACGCACCTTCATCTACTCCGTCATCGCCGTCATCCTCACCAACATCGTCGCCTTTCTGCTGGCCTACCTCGTGACCAGCGGCATCAAGGGGCAGAACTTCTTCCGTGCGGGCTTCTTCATTCCGAACCTCATCGGCGGCATCGTTCTGGGCTACGTGTGGAAGTTCGTCTTCAACCGCGCCTTCGTGGCTATCGCCGAAGCAGCGACGCAAACAGACCACGCATCGCTGCTCTCCACGCCAAACGGCGCAATGTTCTGCTTGATCCTCGTTTCGGTCTGGCAGTACGCAGGCTACATGATGCTGATTTACGTGGCAGGCTTCATGAGCGTTGACCAGAGCCTGAAGGAAGCGGCCATGATCGATGGCTGCAACAAGGGCAAGGCCATGTGGCACGTGGTCATCCCGCTGATGCGCTCCTCCTTCGTGCAGTGCATCTTCCTGAGCACCACCCGTTGCTTCATGGTGTACGACCTGAACCTTTCGCTTACCAAGGGCGAACCGTTCAACCAGTCGGTGCTCGCAGCAATGCACGTCTACAACCAGGCATTCGTTTACAAGAACTATGGCACCGGTCAGGCGGAGGCGTTGGTCCTCTTCATCGTCTGCGCAGTGATCGGCATGCTGCAGGTGTACTTCGGCAAGAAGGGTGAGGTGGCAGCATAATGAAGGGTCAAACCAGCACTCGCACCAAGGTTCTGCATGCACTGATGATCGTCGTTCTGACGATTCTGCTGCTGCTGTTCATCGCACCGTTCATTCTGGTCGTGATCAACGTCTTCAAGACCAAGGCGGACATCAACACCGCTCCGCTGGCACTGATCGGCAAGCACGGGTTCACCCTGGAGAACTTCCCCAGGGCAATGGACAAGATGAACTTCGTCACCGTGTTCGGCAACTCCGCGGTCATCACCATCAGCGCAACCATACTGACCATCCTGTTCTCCGCGATGTGCGCATACGTGATCGTGCGCAACCCCTCGTGGAAGTTCGGCGGCATGGTGTTCGCACTTATGGTGGCCTCCATGGTCATTCCGTTCCAGGTGCTCATGGTCCCGCTCGTGTCCGTCTACGGCGGCCTGCTTGACGTGTTGAACAGCCGTATCACGCTGATCCTCATGCACACCGGCTTCTCGGTCTCCCTGGCGGTGTTCATGTTCCACGGCGCGATCAAGACGAACATTCCGAACGAACTTGAGGAAGCGGCCAGCATCGACGGCTGTTCCAAGTGGCGCACCTTCTGGACGATCGTGTTCCCGCTGCTCAAGCCGACCGTGGCCACCGTGGCCATCATCGACGCCATGGCGTTCTGGAACGACTACCTGCTGCCGTCCCTGGTCTTGGGTCGCCGCGAGCTGTACACCATCCCGATCGCAACCCAGATCTTCTACGGCACCTACTCCAACGATATCGGCCTGATCATGGCGGCCCTGCTGCTGGCCATGCTGCCGATCCTCATCCTGTACCTGTTCCTGCAGCGCTACATCGTCGAAGGCGTGACCTCCGGCGCAGTCAAGGGCTGATCGGACGGTACGGAATCCGCAAACATAACTGAACAGACTCACACAACCGGCCCGGATGCGAAGCGATAATCGCATCCGGGCTTTTCTTATGCGATATCGATATTGAGATTGCCATCGCATGTTTCTGCTGTCTGACAGGACGTATTGATATGGTTGATTTCGCCGAAAGAATCGCTCGAATGCACTGGTGCAGTGTGTCCGGGCGATTTTCATATGTGCTGAATATCGTGTGACATTTCGAAACGAGCAACGAAATAGAAGCAAGAACGAGAAGCGACGATACAAAACAGGAAAAACAGGAATAGAAACAAGAGATGACTGAAGACAATCAACATAATGCAGGTGAGCAGCAGACTCCAATGCAGCCGCAACCGCTGCCGGGCCAGGTGTTCGTACGCCCCGGCATCGATGACCGTCCCGATTACGAAAAAACGACTGACCGAAGAGACCAAGGCGGCTCTGAAGCGCCTGGCCATACAACAGAATCCGCGCGTGCCCGAGGCTTCCAACGAGCGCCCGGAAGTGCAGCAGACCCGCATCAACACGGAAGGCGGCTCCCCGCTGACCGCGTTCGCCCATCTCGATGCCGCTGTGCCGAACCTCGAATCGTCGTTCCTTGACCTGCGCGATCCGATGACCGCGCCCGACGGCACCACGCCCACCAAACCGCAGGTGCATCGCCTCACCGCAGGTTTCGCGCTTGGCGCGTTGCTGTTCACCGCGCCGATGGCCGCGCTCAACTCCGTGCTCATTCCACAGACCATCAGCCGTCTTTCCGGCACCGACCGCGTCACCGATCTGGCGCTGCTCAGCGTCGTCGGCACGTTGTTGACGTTCCTGATGAACGCGTGGATTGCCGTCGGATCCGACCATTCGTACTGCCCGCTGGGCCGCCGCACCCCGTGGATCATCGCCGGCACGGTGCTGACCGCCACGTCGGTGGCGATTCTTTCCGCATGCGATTTCATGCCGTTGGTCATCGTGTTCTGGCTGTTTACGCTGATCGGACATGCGATGGTATCGATGCCGCTGGCGGCCGCTTTCGGTGAGCGCGTGCCTGACAAGTTCCGTGATCGTGCGGACGCGTGGCGTGGCGTTGGCCAAGCGTTCGGCCAGGTGTTGGGCATTATCGCGGCCGTTTCGATTACGTGGGCTGCCGACGATTCCGGTTGGGATGGCACCACGCGTTTCGCCATGATGGTGTTTGCGTTGTGCCTGGTGGTGGCTGGTGCGGCTACGTTGCTGGTGTTGCCGTTTGAGGGTTCCAGCAGCTATTTGCCTCGTGAGGGTGTGAAGAAGGGCGATTATTTTTCGCAGTATCGTCCGCCGAAGGGCGCTCCGAAGTTCTTCATTGCGTTTGCCGCGCGCATGTTTGCCATCGCAGCCACTTCCGGCATTGCGATTTACCAGTGGTATCTTGCGCAGGATGGTTTGGGCGATGTTTCGCAGGTCACCATGTTTGGTTTGTCCGGAGCGGCTGCGGTTATGTCGATGATGGCCGTTGCCGCGTTCGTCGGCTCGCTGTTGGCTGCGCTGCTGCTTGGCCGCATCGCCCGCGCTTTCAAAGATTCCCGTATTCCCGCGATTGCCGCCTGCTTGTTGTTTGTGGTTGCTGTGGTGCTTCCGTTGACGCCGATCGATAGTGCTATGGCGGTCGCGCTGTATGCGCTGTTTGCAGGTTTCGCGTATGTGGTGTATGACGGCGTGAGCCAAGGGTTGAATCTTGCGACGTTGCCTGATATACGTTCCGTTGGTCGTTCGTTGGCTGCGTTCAGTTTGGCGAATACGTTCGGTTCGTTGATTGGCGCTGTCGTTTGCGCGATTGCGATTGCGGCGACTGGCGAGTATCTGCTGATTTTCGCTGTTGCCGCCGGTTGCATGGCTGTTGCGGGCGTGCTGACGTTGCTGCTGAAATGATTTGGATGACCTGAGATAATCCGAAAAACGAATATCAAATTCAAAATTGCGCGTCCACATAGTGAACCTTTAGTAGAAAGGGTCTGTGGACGCGCTTATCTTTACGGCTTAGTTCGAGCGGATAATCCGCCGAATACAAGACTTTGCGAAAGGAGGTTCGCCACGATGAACGGAATGGTTGCACGCGTACTGCTGTCCGCACGAATTATTATTCCGCTTTCGTTGGCGGACTGATTCGAGCAATGCAGCTTCAATCCCTCGCCAACGGAGGCAGGGTTTGAGGCGCGCAAAACACACACGTTGATGGCCCTGCATGCTGCGGGGTCTTTTTGTTGCCGCCCACAAGGCGTAAGGCAACGAAATGAAGACTGCACACAAGAGAATAGAAGAAAGACGTTATCGGCGCATGTTGGGAGCCGGCAACGCATGACAGACGTAACAGGAGTAATCCAATGAGTGCAGTCGAAGCAGCCGCTGGCAAAGCGCAGGCAATGGTGCGCGATTCGGTGAAAACCGTGATCGCCGCTTCCATGGTCGGCACCGCCATCGAGTTCTACGACTTCTACGCATACGGCACCGCCGCTGCGAACTATTTCCCGAAGGTGTTCTTCGGAGACACCACCAATCCGACTGTCGCACTGCTGGCCAGCCTGCTGACCTTCGCCATCGCGTTCATCGCACGCCCGCTCGGATCCTTGGTGTTCGGCCATTTCGGCGACCGCATGGGCCGCAAGACCACGCTGGTGGTTTCGCTGTTGACCATGGGCATCGCCACGTTCCTGATCGGCTGCCTGCCGACTTACAGCCAGTGGGGCATTGTGGCTGTCGCCGCGCTGTGCCTGTGCCGTTTCGTGCAGGGCATCGGTCTGGGCGGCGAATGGTCGGGTGCCGCTTTGGTGGCCACCGAGAACGCTCCGGAAGACAAGCGCGCGCTGTATGGCTCCTTCCCGGAATTGGGCGCTCCGATCGGTTTCTTCCTGTCGAACGGTACCTACTTCCTGTTGGAAACGTTCAACGATGACGATGCGATGCTGGCATGGGGCTGGCGTGTGCCGTTCCTGCTGTCCTCGATTCTGGTGATCGTCGGCCTCGTCGTGCGAGTGCAGATGGAGGAGACTCCGATCTTCCGCATGGCCCAGGAGCAGAAGAAGGTCGTCAAGTCCCCGTTGACCGAAGTGTTCAAGAAGAGCTGGAAGGAAGTCATCCAAGCCACGTTCCTGGTGGCCGTCACCTACACGCTGTTCTACACGCTGGCAACCTGGTCCCTCGCTTGGGGCACCAAAACCGTCGAGCAGGGCGGCGGAGACCTTGGTTTCACCAATCGTGAATACCTGCTCATGCTGATGCTTGCCATCTGCGTGTTCGCCGCGTTCATCGTCATTTCCTGCGTGAACGCCGATAAATTCGGCCGCAAGCGCGTGATCGTCATCTCGTCCTGCTGCCTCGTGGCATTCGCGCTGCTCTTCCCGTTCCTGCTTGATCCGTCGGTCGTCGGCCAGCGTAACTTCGCCGCCAACCTGCTGTTCCTATGCATCGGCTTCGCGTTGATGGGCACCGCATTCGGTCCGATCGGCGCGTTCCTGCCGGAGCTGTTCGACGCCAACGTGCGTTATTCCGGCTCCGGCATCGGCTACAACCTGGCCGCCATCGTCGGCGCGGCATTCGTGCCGACCATCGCCACTTGGCTGTCGCACCATTGGGGTGTGCATTCCGTGGGTCTGTATCTGGGCGTGATGGCGGTCTGCTGCCTCATCTCGGTGATCACCTGCAAGGAAACCAAGGACGTCGACTTCACCAAGTGAGTCGCATTCGATACTCCCGAGTGCCGAACTTGGTACTCCCGTGTACCACTACGAAAAAACGTTTGACGCAAAACATAACCACTATGTGAACGCCAGCAACCAATATAAAGAAAGCGGGACTAGAACGGTTCCGCAGGAGAGGCGGGAGTGATTCCTCGGACACAATCCGGGGGGAGCAACATCCTAGGAATCACAAGCCGCTGCAACAACCGAACAAGTAACAGAAATCGAAAGATTTTTCGGAAAAGTACAATCCCGAAGCGATAAAAGAAAATAAAAGGAGCGCCAATCATGGCAGCAACTATCTGGTACGAAAAGGACGCCGATCTGTCCGTGTTCGATGGCAAGAAGGTGGCCATCCTCGGTTACGGTTCCCAGGGTCACGCCCACGCGCTGAACCTGCGCGATTCCGGTGTGGATGTCGTCGTCGGCCTGCGTCCTACCTCTAAGTCCGTGGAATACGCCAAGGAGCAGGGCCTCGAGGTCAAGCCTGTTGCCGAGGCCGTTGCCGAAGCCGACGTTGTGATGATCCTGCTGCCTGACCAGTACCAGGCCGCCGTGTACAAGAAGGACGTTGAGCCGAACCTGAAGCCGGGCGCTGCTCTGGCTTTCGCTCACGGCTTCAACATCCACTACGGCTACATCAAGCCGTCCGAGGATCATCCGGTGTTCATGGTCGCCCCGAAGGGCCCGGGCCACATCGTTCGTCGTGAGTATGCCGCCGGCCGTGGTGTTCCGGTCGTTGTGGCTGTGGAGCAGGATCCGGACGGCAAGACCTGGCCGCTGTGCCTGGCTTACGCCAAGGCTCTGGGCGCTCTGCGTGCAGGCGCCATCAAGACCACCTTCACCGAAGAGACCGAAACCGATCTGTTCGGCGAGCAGGACGTGCTCATGGGTGGCATCAACCACCTGTGCGATATGGGCTTCGACGTGCTGACCGAGGCCGGCTACCAGCCGGAGATCGCCTACTTCGAGGTGTTCCACGAGCTGAAGATGCTGGTGGATCTGGCCAACGAAGGCGGCCTGAACAAGGCTCGCTGGAGCTGCTCCGATACCGCCCAGTACGGCGATTACACCTCCACCGTCATCACTGAAGAGACCAAGAAGCGCATGCAGTACCAGCTCAAGCGCATTCAGGATGGCTCCTTCGCCAAGGAGTTCATGGACGATCAGGCTGCCGGCGCTCCGAAGTTCAAGGAGCTGCAGGAAGAGTACAGCCACCCGCATCTGGAGACCGTTGGCCCGAAGCTGCGTGCCATGTTCTCCTGGAACAACCAGATGGACGCCGATGCCGATATGGCCGAGTCCTTCAACGGCAAGATCGCCCGTACCCAGGTTCAGTGATTTCGCTGTAGCGGCTGCATGTTAAAGGCCGCTGAGTAGCGTAGTAGCGCAATACGCGCGAAACGTGTTGGAAGCCACCGTCTCACCACGGTGGCTTCTTTTTTGTTGCTGTGTTGTTTTATGACTGGGATATTTCGTATGCGGGATTGCAGCACTGATTGTCGGGGGAGCCGCACGGTTAGGCGTTAGCTCACTTTGTGGACTCGGTACTTATTTAGGAAGGGTCGGGAGTAGGATAGACCCCAGTTTGCAGGACAAAATCCATGCACAAAAACACGCGAATTCATCTGCGAATGGTAGAAACCCGAACGCCGGGAGGCGTTCACCCCACTACATAAAAGGAGTGCCAATTACAATGGCTGCACAAATCTGGTACGAGAACGACGGTGATCTCTCGGTCCTCGAAGGCAAGAAGGTTGCCATCATCGGTTACGGTTCCCAGGGCCATGCTCACGCTCTGAACCTGCGCGATTCCGGTGTGGACGTCGTCGTCGGCCTGCGTCCGACCTCCAAGTCCGTCGAGCACGCCAAGGAGCAGGGCCTGGAAGTCAAGTCCGTTCCGGAAGCCGCAGCTGAGGCCGACATCATCATGATCCTGGCTCCGGATCAGTACCAGCGCACCATCTGGACCAACGACATCGAGCCGAACATCAAGCCGGGCGCAGCCGTCGCCTTCGCTCACGGCTTCAACATCCACTACGGCTACATCAAGCCGTCCGAGGATCATCCGGTCTTCATGGTCGCTCCGAAGGGACCGGGCCACATCGTTCGTCGTGAGTACGCCAACGGCCGTGGCGTCCCGGTCGTCGTGGCCGTGGAGCAGGATCCGCGTGGCGACGCTTGGGACATTACCTTGGCTTACGCCAAGGCTCTGGGCGCTCTGCGTGCAGGCGCCATCAAGACCACCTTCACCGAAGAGACCGAGACCGATCTGTTCGGCGAGCAGAATGTGCTCATGGGCGGCGTGAACAAGCTTGTTGAAATGGGCTTCGAGGTCCTCACCGACGCCGGCTACCAGCCTGAAATCGCCTACTTCGAGGTCTGCCACGAGTTGAAGATGCTCGTCGACCTCATGAACGAGGGCGGTCTGAACAAGGCCCGCTGGTCCTGCTCTGACACCGCCCAGTACGGCGACTACACCAACACCTGCATCGACGAGCACGTGCGTGAGCGCATGCAGTACCACCTGCAGCGCATCCAGGACGGCTCCTTCGCCAAGGAATTCATCGATGATCAGGACGCTGGCGCTCCGAAGTTCAAGGAGCTGCAGGAAGAGTACGGCAACGTCCGCATCGAGACCGTTGGCCCGAAGCTGCGCGCTATGTTCTCTTGGAACAACGGCAAGGATGACGACGCCGATATGGCCACCTTCACCGGCAAGATCGCCCGTGGCTGATGTGACTCATCCGGCTAATCGCTGAGTCTTTATGAAGGACCGCTGCCTTACGGTGGCGGTCTTTTTTTGTATGTTCTGTCGCATATTGCTCTAGGATAGATACGTACGGTTTCTTACGGTTTTTCTATAGGAAGAGATGTCATGGTCACTGCGACTGGTCCTGCTCCTGGTTCTGAAATGACAACGTCGGTTGAATCTACCGATGACCGTAGCACGGCAGGAGTTCTGCACGTCGCCGCGATTTTCGCCTCACATATGGTGTTGCAGCGCAACAAACCCATCGCCGTGTTCGGCGCGTTGGATGCCGATTGCGCTGGACTTGAGGTTTCCGCGGAAATCCGCGATTTCGATGGTTCCGTGATCGTGCAGGCGCACGCGTACGCCTCCAAAGAGATCAAGAACGGTTTTTCTCCATGGCGCGTTATGCTGCCCGCACAACCCGAAGGCGGACCCTACACGCTGCGCGTCACCGCAGGCAACGATTTCATCGAATATTACGACGTTCTTATCGGCGAAGTATGGATGGCCGGCGGCCAAAGCAATATGGAACTCGAATTGCGCAACAGCGAAAACGCTGAGGAAGCCCTCGAAAACTGCGCCGATCCGCTCCTTCGTTTCTACAATGTGCCAAAAACCGGTGTGATCAATCGCAACGCCGAACATGCGGCAAGCTGGCAGGAATCATCGCCGGAAAACAGTGGCGTTATGAGCGCGGTAGCCTACTATTTCGCTCGAAAACTGCGTAACGAACTCGATTCCGATCTTCCGATCGGCATTATCGACTGTTATATCGGGGGTACGTCGATTAGTTGTTGGATGAGCGAAGATGCACTGAATTCCAGCGAATCCGGGCGCGGCTATCTTGCTCGTTACGAGCAGGCGGTCGCCGGTAAAACGCAGGAACAATTCGATTTGGAGTATAGCGAATGGCAGTCGCGTTCTGATACGTGGAATGCGTCGATTGCTGCAGCTCGTGAAGCCGATCCTGATGTGACGTGGGATACGCTGACCCAACAGTACGGCGAATGCCCGTGGCCGCCACCGATGACGCCGACCTCGCAGTGGCGTCCGACTGGTCCGTTCCATGCCATGCTGGAACGCATTGTGCCGTACTCCTTGGCTGGATTCCTGTGGTATCAGGGTGAGGAAGACGAACAGTATTGCGGAACCTACCGTGAGCTGTTGGGCATGATGATCGGCGAATGGCGTGCGCTGTGGAGCGAGAATCTGCCGTTCCTGATCGTGCAGCTGCCGCAGTGGATCGACAAGAAGGTCGACGAGGGCGAAGGCGATCCGATGCTGTGGCCGGTGCTGCGTGAGGCCCAGTGGGATGCCGCACAGTCCATCGACAACGTGTTCGCCATCTGCACCATGGATTGCGGCGAATACAACAACATTCATCCGGTTGATAAACGTACACCGGGCGAGCGTCTAGGCAATTGTGCGCTTCGCCAAGTGTATGGTATGAGCCGTATTCCGGTGTATGGGCCGACTGTGCTGGGTTTCCGCTGCGACGAAGGCGGCCGCGTACGCCTGTTCTTCCGGTACGCGCACGGCCTGCATTTCAGCGGTACTACGCCCGACAGTTTTGGTGACGAGTTCGCCAAGAGCCTGCCTTCGCTGGTGCGTCTGCCGGAACGTTCCGGTTTCGAGCTTGCCGGTGCCGATGGTGTGTTCCATCCGGCCTACGCCGCGATTTTCGTGGATTGCGATATTGACGATCTGGTCAACGCAAAGGTCAACGTGGTCGATTACAACGCCACGGAATTCGGTATTCCGATCAACAGCCGCAGTATCGGCACGATTACGTTGGCCACGCCGGAAGTGCCAGCGCCGGTGATGATGCGCTACGCATGGCGTAGCTGGGGTCCGGCACCGTTGTTTAATGACAATAATCTGCCTGCTCACCCATTCAAGCTGGACCTGACCGATCACACCGACTCTGATCACGCTGAATAATCACGTTAGATAGTTGCGTTGAACGGCTGCGTCACATGATTGTCGATAGTTGACGATGCATAGCGTGCGATTGCTGTGCTTATAGTGTGCTGCAATCGCACGCTTTATATTGCGATTGAAGTCCTGCTGATCGCACGTCAGTCAAATACGAATCAAATACCAGTCAAATAAAAATCGTTGGAAAATCAACGTTTCTGCGATTTATGCCACCAAAATCGCAGAAACGAATCAAATAAAAATATGTCACGAATGCATAGGCTATTGCCACAGATCCGGGCCGAATGATTCTAGGTATGCGGTCAGTTCGGCGGCCATCTGTTCGTCTTCCGGAACTCGCGGATGGCCATCCGTGCCGCAACCATTGCGTGAATACAAAAAATGTTTCACGTGAAACTCGCCCTCAGCGCGAAGCTTATCGCAGACTTCGCCGATCGCTCGGTCCCAAGCGGCGTCGTGCCGCACAATTGTTGTAGTAAGCACGATCAGCGCTTTCGGGTACTTCTCGCGTAACGCATGCACGAAATCGACATAGCGCGCACGCCAATGCTGCGCCTCAGCACTGTCGTAATCCAGCGCCATGAAATCGCGTGGATGCGCATCGTTCTGACCCAAGGCAACCACCACCACATGTGGCGTGTATCGCGTAAAATCCCACGGCTGTGGCTCGCTGAATTCCGGATTGTAGGTGCTGCGATCCCAAATGCTTTCCATGCCGAGATAGTGCGGTGCGTGAAACCAGCCAATACCGTCGATGAGGCTGGCTCCGCCCTGCGCCACCAGATGCGCCTGAGCATTGAGGTTGCGTGAGGTGATTGAGGCGTACGAATACCAAGAGTTGCTGTAGCCGCTCAAATCCTCGTCGGGATCTGCCTGCCCCTCGTAGCACAGTGCCTCGCAACGTTCGCCGCAGGTTACGGAATCGCCGTAGAATTCCATGCGACGGCTTGGCTTAGTGGCGCTGGGCGGCAGTAGTTGCGCATTGTCGTCAAGCTCGATGCTGATCATGTCGTAGCGATTGTTGCCTTCATCCTGACGTTTGAAAATCGTGACTTCATGCATGATGTTCGGTAATTGTTCGGCAATGGTGACGTATACGGGTTTGCGAACGTCGGATTGACTGTGCTGCATGTCTGCTGGTTCTGCTGGTTTCGTTGGTTCCACGCGGCTGGGATAGCCGTTTTTCAGCGTGACGGCGTCATGTCCGGTGTCGATGGGGACGGGAATGCGCAGTTGCAGGCCGTCAACAATGGCTCCTAGAGTGGCTCGCCCGTACCCCCAATAGTTGACGAGGCGTACGCCGATGTATGTTCCAGTGCAACGGAATGACACTTGCGTGTACGGGAATGCCCATGTTTGGAATGGCGCGTGCGTGACTGGATCCACGGCATCGCTGACGCGTCCCATATGACGAAGATTCGGATTGTTGAAAGAAATATGCTGCATGTGAGAGTTCCCCTATTGCTTCAATGCTGATTGCGGCAGTGCCTGTTGCCGCAATACATGGAGGACTGGCTGAACGGCAGAGATTTCGGTCAGTTCTTGATATCGTTCCAGCTGGCGGTCGTCGCCTGGCTGATGTGAACGATACGATTGCCTACGCGCAATATCTTAACCGACTTTACGGAAAGACACGCAGTCGGTTGCTTCATGACGGGTGCGGTGGTGGCCGTTACGTGCCGTGTCCGGAGTACTAACTTATTATATGAAACACAGTATCTTAACCGCTTCATGGGAAGGACGTGCAATGGAGAACACTTTTCCTCAGGATTTTGTATTTGGTACGGCTACGGCGTCGTACCAGATTGAGGGTGCGGCGAACGAGGATGGTCGCTGCCCCTCGATTTGGGACACGTTCAGCCATACCCCGGGTGCCACGCTAGCCGGCGATACCGGCGATGTGGCAACGGACTCGTACCATCGTTGGCGCGAGGATCTGGCGCTGCTCAAGGATCTCGGCGTTGATGCTTACCGTTTTTCGATCGCCATGCCGCGCATCATGTCAACGCCCAACGGCGTCGTCAACGACAAGGGCCTCGACTTTTACGAGCGTATCGTCGACGCATTGCTGGAGAGTGGCATCAAGCCGGTCGTGACGCTCTATCATTGGGATTTGCCGCAGTATTTGGGTGATGAAGGCGGTTGGCTGAATCGCAAAACCGCATACGCGCTGGCCGACTACACGTCTGTGGTGGCCAAGCGCCTCGGCGACCGCGTCGACACGTGGACCACGTTGAACGAACCGTGGTGCTCCTCGTATTTAAGCTATGGTGCAAAGGAGCATGCGCCGGGCTTGGGTCTCGGCCCAGGTGCATTTCCCGCGGTGCATCACTTGAACCTCGCGCATGGTTTGATGGTTCAGGCCGTGCGTGCCGAGCTGGGGGAGAGTGCCAAGTGTTCGGTCACACTGAATCTTGCGTTGAACCGCGGGGACGCCGACGCCTGCCACCGTCTCGATCTGATTTCCAACCGTGCGTTCCTTGATCCGATGCTGCGCGGCCGTTACCCCGACGAGCTGTTCGCCATCACCAAGGGCATCTGCGATTGGAGTTTCGTGCAGCCGGGCGATCTTGAGCAGATTGATCAGCCGATCGACGTGCTCGGCATCAACTATTACTCCACGAATCTGTTGGCTATGAGCGACCGCCCGCAGTTCCCGCAGTCCACGGAGGCTTCCACGGCTCCGGGCGCTTCCGACGTTGATTGGCTGCCGACCGAGGGTCCGCATACCGATATGGGCTGGAATATCGATCCAGATGGCCTGCATGATCTGTTGGTGCGTGTGCACGATAATTACCCCGAAGTGCCGCTGATGGTCACGGAAAACGGCATGGCCTGCAAGGATCAGTTGGTGGTTAACGACGATGGCAGCAAGTCGGTGCATGACGCTGACCGCATCGACTACCTGCAGCGTCATCTTGCCGCGGCTCGTCGCGCGATGAGCGAGGGTGTGCCGCTGACTGGCTATTTCGTGTGGTCGTTGCTTGACAATTTCGAATGGTATTTCGGCTATGCCAAGCGATTCGGTATCACGTATGTCGATTACGCCACGCAGGAGCGCATTCCGAAGGATAGCTTCCTGTGGTATCGCAATTTCATTGCGTCTCGTGCATAGTGCTTTGCTCGTGTGAGGTTGGAGTTGCGGATGCGCTTCTGAAAATCGCACTGAACGACATTGGCATGTCGCGTCATTTTGAAGACGTGACATGCTAATTTTTTGTTGATTCTCCAACGTTTTGCGGATACCGCAGCATGACTTAAGCGCTTAACGACACTCCAGTAAATAAAATTACGTTAATCGCATTAATGTTAACCTACTGAATACTTGTTAGATTGCAGATAAGTAATCGAAAGCCTAGTAATATCAACGTTTTTTGCAGACTAAACAAAATCGCGTAATGTTGAGAAAGCATCGTAAAACTCATTTCGGGGGTATTGACGCACTACTTAAGCGCTTGACAAGCTTAAGGGGTTCAGTTATCGTAAGTATTACCACTTCATCAAGGGCAGGCAGAGAGGCCTGAGATGAAAGGCATCACCAACGGAGAATCGGTGCTGAGTCTCCCGAAGTGATGAACAGTGATTCGTAAGGAAGGATCAGAAGATGAATCTCAAGAAGATTGTCGCAGCCGGCGTCGCAGCCGCCTGCATGATGGGCATGGCTGCTTGCGGCGGCAGCGACAGCTCCTCGCAGTCCACGGATCTCCAGTACAAGGACATCACCCTTGGCGAGACCGGCAAGGACATCAAGGCCAATCTGAAGCTGTACAGCAACCGTACGGATATGCTCAAGGACGACTACAGCGGCACGACCTGGAAGCAGTACCTCGCTGAGTTCAACGAGATGTATCCGAACATCAAGATCTCCATCGAAGGCGGCACTGATTACGCCAACAGCGCGCTGACCCGTCTGCAGGGTGGCGACTGGGGCGACATCATGATGATCCCGGCCGTTGATAAGTCCGAGCTGGGCAACTACTTCCTGTCTTACGGCTCCCTCGACGACGTGAAGAAGGAAGTCAAGTACGCCACCGACAAGGCCTACGACAACAAGGTCTATGGCATCGCTTCCACCGGCAACGCCTCCGGCATCGTCTACAACAAGAAGGTCTTCAAGGACGCCGGCATCGACAAGCTGCCGACCACCCCGGATGAGTTCATCTCCGACCTGAAGGCCATCAAGGAGAAGACCAAGGCCATCCCGTTGTACACCAACTATGCCGCTGGTTGGACCATGGGCGCATGGGATGACTACATTGGCGGTACCGCTACCGGCGATGCCAAGTACCTGAACCAGGTGCTTGAGCACACTAAGAATCCGTTCAAGGATCCGGGCGACGGCACCCACGCCTACAACGTCTACAAGATTCTGTACGACGCTGTTGCCGATGGTCTGACTGAGGACGATTACTCCACCACCGATTGGGAATCTTCCAAGGGCAAGATGAACAACGGCGAGATCGCTACCATGGTGCTCGGCTCCTGGGCAGTCTCCCAGATGCAGGCCGCTGGCGACAACGCTGAAGACGTCGGCTACATGCCGTTCCCGATCACCGTCGACGGCAAGCAGTACGCGTCTTCCGGTCCGGATTACGCATTCGGCATCAACAAGAAGGCTTCCGCTGACAATCAGGAAGCGTCCATGATCTTCGTCAAGTGGATGACCGAAAAGTCCAACTTCGCCTACAACGAGGGTGGCATCCCGATCTCCGCCAACGACGACAAGCTTCCTGACCTCTACGCCAACTTCAAGGATGTCGAGCTCATCGCCGACGAACCCGCCAAGTCCGGCGAGGAAGATCTGTTCAACGACCTCAACTCTGATTCCGAGCTCAACCTCAAGAACGGCGGCGACGCCCGCGTTCAGGGCATCGTCGAGCACGCTGCCAACAAGGACCAGACCTATGACGAACTCGTCCAGGAATGGAACCAGAAGTGGAACGACGCTCTCGACTCCGAGGGTGTTGACGCCAAGTGAGCTTGATGCTCAATCTGTGATTGCTTTCAATCATCACTGAGGACTTCGGCTCGTTCTCAGCAGGAACGGTCGAAGTCCTTTTCTTTCACTAACAACAAGGCAGAGAAGAAAACTCACCTGAGGGGGATATCATGACTGCAGCAGCAGTGGAACCGGCCGAGAAGGTCGAGATCCCATTCAATAAGCAGCCCCGAGATTGGCGCAAGGCCGGTATTATCGTCGCCTTCTGCGCAGTTCCGGTCGCACTGCTCGTAATCTTCACGTATTGGCCGTTCGGATCCATGATCGGCTACTCGTTCTACAAGATGAAGTACATCGGCCCGCGTGAATTCGTCGGCCTCAAGAACTACATTGATGTCTTCACCCGTCCCGACACGCTCTCCTCCCTGAAGTTGAGCCTTTACTACATGGCCGGCGCGCTGATCCAGGTTGGCCTGGCCCTGTACCTGTCCAGCATGCTGGCGTTCAAGGTCCGCGGCGGCAGCGCTTTCAAGGCCATCTACTTCTTCCCGTACCTGATCAACGGCATTGCAGTCGGCTTCATCTTCAAGTTCTTCTACACACGTGGTTACGTGTTCGATACTGTGCTTCAATGGTGCGGATTCCAGCTTGACAGTCTGCCCTACTGGCTGAAAGACCAAAGCGTGAACAACTGGTCGCTGGTGGGCGCGTCGATCTGGCGCTACCTCGGGCAGAACGTGATCCTGTTCATCGGCGCAATGATGTCGATCGACGGATCGCTGTACGAGGCCGCGGAAATCGATGGCGCCAACAAGTTCCAGCAGTTCCGCCATATCATTCTGCCGGGCATCAAGACCATCCTCGTGCTGAACGTCATCCTTTCGATCACCGGCTCGTTGTCCGCCTTCGAAGGCCCGTACGTCATCACCACCGGCGCGAATGGCACCGCCACCTACTTCGTGCGCATGGACCGCATCGCCCACACCAGCCAGAAGGTCGGCCTGGCATCCGCCATGGCAATCGTCCTGTTGATCATCATTCTCATTTGCGCGCTGTTGCAGCAACTGTTCTTCAACTACGCGTTTAAGGACGCTGACGACGGTGTGGAGAAGGCAAAGAAGAAGGCCGCGAAGATCGAGCGCCAGCGCGCCCGCATGGCCAAGAAGAACGCTCCGATCTTCAAGAACGGTCCGAGCAAGACTGAAAAGGCGGTGGCATGATGACTGACGCAGTGGCACTCGCGAAGGAACGCTCCGCAGCCAAGACTTCTGGCTTCTGGTACAAGTTCAAGATTGGTTTCTTCGTTTTCGTCAAGTATCTTTCCCTGGTTTTCGTGGCATTCATGATGCTGTTGCCTCTGGTCAGCTGCTTTGTGACCGCCGCCAAGACGGACAAGGAATACCACAGCACATCTGTTATGGATATGCCGAAGAATTGGCTCAATTTCGACAACTATGTGCAGGCGTTCACCACGTCGAACATGGCAGTCGCATTCCGCAACTCCATCATCGTGGTGGTTGTAGTCCTGATCGTCACCACGATCATCGGCACCATGCTTGCCTACGCGTTGAGCCGTTTCCGCTTCCCCGGTAACACCTTCATCCGTGGCATGTTCACCATCGCGGCCCTGCTTCCGGGCATCGCAATGCAGGTCGCGCTGTACAAAATGATGGTCAACTTCCACGCAGTCAACACGATGTGGGGATACATCCTCATGCAGTGCGGCACCGACGTCATCTCCATCTACGTATTCATCCAATTCTTCGAGAATATCCCGGTGTCCATGGATGAAGCCGCAATCATGGATGGCGCCTCGTACTTCACCGTCTACTACAAGATCCTGCTGCCGCTGCTGAAGCCGGCAATCGTGACCTGCGCAATCCTGAAGGGCGTCGGCGTGTACAACGAATACTACGCGGCCAACCTATACCTGCAGAATGCCGATCTGAAGACCATCGCAATCGCGTTGTACTCCTTCACCGGTCCTATGGGCAGCAAGTACAACCTGATCTGCGCCGGCGTGATCATCACGCTGCTGCCAATGCTGATCCTGTTCCTGATCTTCCAGAAGCAGATCTACAGCGGCATCGCAGCAGGCGCCGTCAAGGAATAAACCCGAGAGAACTGAACCTTTTCCATAATCAAGGGCCGCGTCGAGACAGTCATCGCGGCGTGGCCCCTCTTCTTCGTACAAAGGAACTTTCCATGTCTCACATTCCCAGCACATTCACTTCGCTGAGCGAAGGATGGACGCTGACGGCCGTCAATCCAGAAGCCGCCCCAGAATCGCTGCGTGAAACGCTTACCGCCGGTATTCCGGCGACCGTGCCGGGAGAGGCGACCCTGGACCTGCTGAACGCGGGCTTTGATCGCCGATCCGTTCGATGGTGCCAAACGAGAACGATCAGCAGTGGATCGGCGACATCGACTGGCGTTTCACTTGCCGTTTCGACTGGCGCGACAACGGTGCCGACCGCCACGACTTGGTGGCCTACGGCCTCGATACCATCGCCGACATTGTGCTGAACGGACGCCCGGTGGCCTCCACCAAGAACTTCCACCGCTCCTACCGTTGGGACGTGCGCGAACTGCTGCGAGAGGGCGCCAACGAACTGACCGTCACCTTCACCTCTCCGGTGCGTGAATCCGACCGCATGGAGCAGGCCCGCGGCTACTACCCGCACACCGAGCATCACGCGTTCAACCAGATCCGTAAGCCGAGCTACTCCTTCGGCTGGGATTGGGGCATCGACGTGGCCAACGCTGGCATTTGGCGTGAGATCGGCATCGATTCCTGGTCCGACGTGCGTTTGGTTTCCGTGCGTCCGTTGGTTGATGTTGCCGCTGATGGTACCGGCCTGCTGAATGTGCACGTCGAGATCGAACGTGTGGGCAAGGGCCGCATCATGTCCCCGTATGATTCCCATCCCGTGCGTCAGGCGGTGCCGGTGCATGCGGAGATTTCCGGTTTCGGTGTTGCTTTGGCTGCCGACGGCATTGTTGGGGAAGGCCGCGATAGCGCGGTGATTACGATTGCAGTGCCGGAAGCGAAGTTGTGGTGGCCGATTGGCTACGGCGATCAGCCGCTATACGACGTTGCCGTCACCGCCGGTGAGGCCGCTACCGCAGAAGCCGCCGCCTGGAACGGCCATGTCGGTTTCCGTACCGTGCATGTCGACACCCGCGCCGATGAAGTCGGCCGTCCATTCCAGATTTATGTCAACGATGTGCCGGTGCACGCGCACGGCTACAACTGGATTCCGGATGATGCGTTCATCGCACGCGTTTCCAACCGCGATTACGAGCGCGGCATCCGCGACCTGGTGGAATCCAACTCCAACATGGTACGTGCATGGGGCGGTGGCATCTACGAAGCCGACGAATTCTACGATTTGTGCGACAAGTACGGCATCATGGTGTGGCAGGACTTCATGCTGGCCTGCGCGGCCTACCCGGAAGACACCGAAACCAAGGCCGAAGTCGAAGCCGAAGCCCGCGAGCACATCACCCGTTTGAGCGAACATGCCAGCCTGATTGTGTGGAACGGATCCAACGAAAACTATGTGGCCTACTCCGAATGGGGCGGCTACAAGCAGGCCCTGCGCGACGACGACCGCAAGGCCAACGAGTTCGGCTACGGAGAGAAGCCGTGGGGCGACTACTACTATTCCGAACTGTTCCCGGCCCTGCTCGCAGAGCTCGATCCGGCACGTTCCGTCTATCTACCAAGCTCTCCGATGAGCTTCACCAAATTCACGGGCGCCAACCTCGACACCGACGGCACCATGCACATCTGGGATGCTTGGAACCGCGCCGATTACACCGTGTACGCGCAGTACACCCCGCGCTTCGCTGACGAATTCGGCTATCAGGCCCCGCCGGCATGGAGCACGCTCACTAACGCAGTGCACGACGAGGTTCTCGAACCGTTCGGCAAGCAGATGCTGGTGCATCAGAAGGCCATGGGCGGCAACTACAAGCTGGCCCGCGGCATGCGTTCGCACATCACTCCCGGCCATCTTGACGACGTGAGCTTCGGCGGCGTGGTCAACGGCAAACCGTCTGACGGCGAGCATAGCTGGCTGATTCCGACCGACAATTGGGCCGATATAGAGGATTGGCATTGGGCATGCCAGCTGCAGCAGGCGCAGGCCATGCGTTTCGGCGTGGAGCATATGCGCTCCCTCGAGCCGGTCAACGCGGGCGCGCTGATTTGGCAGCTCAACGACGATTGGCCTGTCGTTTCCTGGGCGGCCGTCGACTTCGATGGACATCGCAAGCCGGTGTGGTACGCTTCCCGCGACTTCTTCGCGCCACGCCTGGCCACCATCCAGCCGCGCGTGTCCGACGAATACCGTGAAACCCACAGCTGGGAAGGCACGAAGACCGCCAACGACCACTTCGAACTCATCGTGCTCAACGACACCCGTGAGGCATGGAAGGGCACCTGGAAGGTAGAGCGCGTAACGCTGACCGGCGAAGTGCTCGCCACCCAGAGCTTCGACGATGTTGAACTTGGCGCCGTTTGCCATATCGGTCTGCCGCTCGCCGACGAGATCGTCTCCTACGTGGATGCCGGCAACGAGCTGGTCGTGGCGACCCCATCCGACAATGCCTTCGCCCGCGTGATCTTCAATCCGGCCGAAATCATTGACCAGAAGCTCACCGCTCCGGCCGAAGCGTTCAGCACTGCGGCCGTAGCCGTGGAAGATGGCGTGGAACTTACCGTTACGGCCAAGAGCTACGTGCGCGACCTGTTCTGCATGGCAGACAAGGTCGACGCGAAGGCTTCGGTGGCCGAGGGCATGGTCTCGCTGCTTCCGGGCGAAAGCGTCGTGCTGCATATCGCCACCGCCGATGCCGCAGCGCTTGCCGCTCCGGGTGCGTTCGCAGCCGCCAACGTGCTGCGTTCCGCCAACGATCTGAAACGCGAATGGTGAGATTCCGCGAATACGCCGTCTACTGAAGCGGTAGAAGAGTGGATAGAGGACTACTGAAATTTCAGTTGACGTGTTCGGTTGAGTAAAAACATAAGTTGAAGCGCCACCGACCTTAAGAGACGAAAGTGTTGTGAGCACTGACTTTTCAAGAGGTTGGTCGGCGCTTTTACTGTATGATGTAGATGAATCGTTTAAGTTGCGATTTAAGTTAAGAAGAAGGACGCGGACATGCCTATTCAAAAAAGCAAGGTGACGATTTTTGACGTTGCCCGAGCTTCAGGGGTCTCCAGTAGCGCTGTTTCATATGCGCTCAACGGCAAGTCTGGTGTCTCCGATGTGACCCGAGACAAGGTGTTGAAGGTCGCACGCGAACTGGGATGGAAGCCAAATGGCGCGGCACAGGCGCTGGCCAAGTCGAAGACGCAGCGCGTGGGTCTGGTGTTGGGTTACGACCCGAAGCTGCTTTCCGTCGAACCCTACATGATGGAGCTTATTTCCGGTCTTGGCGCCGAGTTGGAAAAATACGATTATTCCTTGCTGGTACGCATGGCCGTTGACGAGAATACGAAGCTTGCGATCATCGACGATTGGATCGCCACCGGCAACGTCGATGCCATGCTGCTCGTCAATGTGGAACTTGGCGATCCTTGCGTCGCCCTGCTTGAGGAGCATGAGGAAATGCCGGTGCTTGCCATCGCCGACGCTTCCGTGGCCGGCAATCTGCCGAGCCTGTCAAGCGCCGATGCCGATGCCGTACGCCAGGCGGTGCGATACCTGTATGATCTCGGGCATCGTCAGATCGCCCGCGTCGGCGGTCCCGAATCGCTTGCGCACTCGTATATTCGTGATTCCGCCTTTGCAGATGTCGCTTCCGAGCTGGGCATGCGTTACCGCTGCCTGCACACCGACTACACGCCGGAGACTGGTAGCGAGGCCACGAAGCGTTTGCTGTCGTTCCCAGAGCATCCGACGGCGATCATCTACGACAATGATGTGATGGCGTTGGCAGGCCTTGGCGTGGCAGCTTCGCAAGGCATCAAAGTGCCGGAGGAAATCTCCATCATGTCGTGGGATGATTCCTTCATGTGCACCGCGGCCTATCCGAATCTGACCGCCATGGGCCGTGATGTGGTCGATACCGGTAAGCAAGCCGCCGGATTACTGCTCAAGCTGATCGACGGTGAGCGCTGGGGCATCTGATGGAAGGGCCGTACGAATTACGTGCCCGCGCTTCGACCGGTCCCGCTCCGGCGGCGGAATAAGATGCGATGATGAATTAAAAAAATCGCGATTGCGCATTTGCTGCGGCAATCGCAATTTTTTATTCGAGGGCGAATGTTTTGCGTACGAGCATCATCTGCAGATAGAAGCTCGCTCCGGCCGCGACGAGAATCCACAATAGGGGGATGAGCATCAACGTCTGCTGCGGTGCTATCAATACCACGATAATCGGCCAGATGTCCAGCAAAAGCACCGCAAATGCGATATGAGGGCGCATCAACGCGAGTTTGACGGATTGCTTGATTTGCTCGCCCACGCTGAGTTTGCTGCGGCCCGACAAGGGCAGGATGAAGGCGAACAGCGAGCCGATCACCGCGATCACCGCGAGGGTCACGCCATACAGGATCGCGACGGTGTTGCCGGACTGTGTCGACAGATACCACAGGTCGAACAGCGCGAGTCCCCAGAACAGCGCAAGAATGGCGGTCAGTGCGAGATTGGTGGGGAAGCGGCGCTTGAACGCGGCCCAGAAACTGCGGAAAATGCCCTTGGATGAGCCTGTCTGCAGTTCGCGTGCGACTTCACAGGCGGCGGATGTGGACGCTCCGATCGTTACGATGGGGATGGAGCAGACCGTCCATGCGACGCTGATCATGGCCATGTCGCCGATGGTGCTCATCAGATCGTTGAAGGGATTGTCTTGACTGAAGATGTTCGCCATGGTTCCTCACTTTAATGCATGTTCGTAATTCGGCGGAGCGGCTGCGTTGGCGTCACGCCGTTTTGCAATACTTAAGCGCTTAATATATACTGAATCCAGTTAAAAGTCAAAAGCCTGAAAAGCTGGGCAGGTGTGCCTGGCTTGCATTTTCCATACCCGAAGGAGACAACGATGTTTGATCAGGGACCCCATGCCGTGCTGCGCCGAGATGGCGTGTGCATCGTGCTGAAGACCCCTACCGACGAAATGCCGCAAGTCGAATACTGGGGTGCTGACTTCGGCCTTTCGCCCGACGAAGCCGCACTGACCCAGCTTGACGCCATGACGCTGAGAATCACCCCTCCGAACGAAAAGTCCGACGCGGCCCTGCGTCCATCGCTGCTGCCACAAGGCGCCGAAGCGTTCGCCGGCCGTCCGGGGCTTGAAGCCTACCGTGGCGGACGCCCGGTGTTCGTGCGCTGGACTTCCGTGACCACATTCCTTGCCGCGGAAGATCGCGAAACCGAGGCGACGGCAATCACCGTCGCTGCGGAAGATAGCGTGAACAAAGTACGTCTCAATCTCAAGCTTTCGCTGAAAAAGGGCGGACTTGCGATGGTCGAACAGACCGTCAGTAATATCGACGGTGCGAATGGCGGCGAAAACAGCGAAAACGAGCCATTGACCGTCAATTGGCTGGAATCTACTATGCCGATGCCCCGTCGTGCAGACACGCTCACGCAATTCACCGGTCGTTGGCCGCTCGAAAAGCAGCCGCGCATCGCCGCCATGCCGTCCGGGTCCGTGACGCGCGAATGTCGCCACGGCAAAACCAGCCATGAAAGCCCGTGGATGTTCATCGCATCCGACGGCGAACCGAAGTGGGCGAGCGGCGAAGTGTGGGCCTGCCATCTGGCGTGGAGCGGCAACCAGACGTACCGCATCGACAATCTGCCGCCCCATGAAACGCTGATCGGCGCCGGCGAACTGCTCGGCCCCGGTGAAATTCAGCTTGCGGCCGGCGAATCGTATGAGGCTCCGCAGGTCTGCTTCTCATACTCCGCAACTGGTCTTGACGGCATGGCCGCACGCTTCCATACGTGGCTGCGCTCGCTGCCGAAGCATGTGTCAAGCCCTCGTCCGTTCACCATCAACACGTGGGAAGCGGTGTATTTCAACCATGACGAAGCCACGCTCATCAAGCTGGCCGACCGTGCCGCAAGCATCGGCGTCGAACGTTTCGTGCTTGACGATGGCTGGTTTCACGAACGTCGTGACGACACCAGGGGCCTCGGCGATTGGGTGGTCGATCCGGAAGTCTGGCCGAACGGCCTCGACAATCTCGCTAAGCATGTGCACGACCTTGGCATGCAGTTCGGCCTGTGGTTCGAGCCGGAAATGGTGAACCTCGATTCCGACTGCGCCCGCGAGCATTCGGATTGGATTCTCGCCGCACCTGAAGCGGTGCCGTACCGTGAAGACGTCTCCTACCGCACCCAGTATGTGCTTGATCTGGCCAATCCGGCCGCCTACGAGCATGTGCGCGGGCAGATGACGGCGCTGGTCGAGCAACTCGGCATCGACTACATCAAGTGGGATCACAATCGTGACGTCACCGAGCCGGTGCATAACGGCCGATACGGCCTGCATGAGCAGACGGAAGCCTGCTACCGGTTGTTCGACGATCTGAAATCGCAATTCCCGAAGCTGGAAATCGAAAGCTGCTCGTCTGGCGGCGCTCGCACCGATGCCGGCATTCTGCAGCATGCCGATCGCATTTGGGGATCCGATTCCAACGATCCACGCGATCGCGTGGACATTCAGCGCTACACCGAACTCGTGGTGCCGCCGGAAATGATCGGCGCGCATGTCGGCCCGTCGCCGGCACACTCCACCTGGCGTGCCACCGAATTGAGCTACCGTGCGGCCATTTCGCTGGAAGGCTGCTCCGGCTTCGAATGGAACATTCTTGAATGCTCCGATGACGAGGTTGAGCAGCAGCGCGCATTCGTGTCGCTGTACAAGGAGTTGCGTGGAGTGCTGCACCATGGCACGGTGATGCACGCGGACTTCAAGGATCCGGCGCTGCGCGGCCGCGGTGTGGTGTCCGACGACGGCAAGCGGGCCGTGTGGGTGGTGGCGACTGTCACCAACCTGCGTGACGTGCTTACTGAGCGCCTGCGCATGCCGGGATTGGACCCCGATTGCATGTACCGTGTGCGTTTGCGCGACGAGGTCGGCGAGGTGCGTTGGGGCTGGAACACCCCGCAGTGGATTTCCGCGGCGCAGATGGACAGCTTCAAGGTCTCCGGCCGCCTGCTGAACGAAATCGGCCTGCAGGTGCCGCCGCTGTGGCCGCTTGAAGCCATTGTGCTTGAGGTCGAGGCGCTGTAATGCGATTGCCGCGCTGAAATCGGCTTTGCCGAGGTGTTGCTGAAGCTTCGCCGAAACCGAAAAACGGTACCGTTTTCAATCGACGGTACCGTTTTTCAATTGAAGGTACGAATCTGCAATGTACGTCGCATAATATGCGAATTATTTTGTGATAATTTGTTGGAAAATGACGAAATAGATCCGGCAATCCTCATTATCATTCGTTCAGATAATCAATGAACTGCTGTGCGATGCCGCGATTCTGCGATTCCTGCACAATGCCGATGATCGCATCGGATTTTGTGGATTTCAGCGTGCCCCAACGTTTGAAATCCGTCATGGAAACGCCGAACGGTTCCGCCTTGCCTTTGCCGCTGCCGTTGTAATCGGGGTCGTCGGAATCCTTGAATCCCTTCAATGTTACGAAATCGCTGGAAAGCGTCGCGCGTTGCGATTCGGTCAGCGACGAATCGAGATTTGTCAAGTAGCCGTATCCGGACAGTTCCTTGTAGGTTTTCGGGGTGGCCACGATTACGTCGATCTCATGGTTGGCGATCATGGTTTGCAGCTTGCTGATGCCGTTTTCGTCGCTGGAGAAGTAGGTGTCGATGAGCACGCCGCCCTTGCGACCCTCCGGCAGGTCGAGCTTGCTGGCGACCTGCGATTGCAGGGTTGCGGCTTCCTGCTGGCTTACGGCGTCATTGAATACCGCCACATACAGTTTCGGCGTCACGGCCGGCGTGAGGACCTGTATTGCGATATAGATGACGACGCACACGATGGCGACGGCGGCCGCGGAGCGTGCGAGCAGTTGGTCACGGAAATACTTCCACTTGCGGCCCCAGGGCAGTTCGAGCAGTGTGATGATGCGCGATTTGCCTTTGTATTCGTTGGCTGAGGCGAGCGTGCTGATGGCTTCGGCCTGCTGGCTGTTGATTTCGCCGCCCTTGTATGATTCCGCGCTCATTGCCGCCTCCTTGCTGCAGTAATCCCGCTTGCCGATACCCGCCCAACATCGTATAGTGTCAAGCTTAAGAAAAGCTTAAGCGATTAAGTTTGGCAAGTCAACTACGATACGGAAGCGAAATTTGGAATTTGAAACGTGCCGGTCGCGGAATACGCAATGAAAAGCGGGAATCGTAGATTGGAAATCAAAAACTGAAATCTGAAATCGTAATCTGAAATCAAAAAGCGCCCGTGCCCCTCGCTTGAGACACGGGCGCATTGTTGCCTTACGACTTCAGGCGCGTTTCTGTGTGATCTGATAGGCGGCGAACAGCACGACCAGCCAAATCACGCCGGCGACCACGGCGATGCGATAGCTTGCGGAGAAGCACATCAGCACCACGACCAGCAGCATGAACGCGATCACCACATACGGCGTCACCTTGGCGAACGGCAGCTTGAAAGCGAGCTTGTCAAGTGCTTCCTGGCCCTTCAATCCCTTCAAATCATTCGGACCGTCGCCGGCGGCGACAACGCGACGGAACTTAATTTCCGTAATCATGATCATGATCCAATTGATCGCAGCGGCGATCGTGGCGATCGACATCAAATAATTGAATGCGAAATCAGGCCACACGAACACCACGACCACGGCGATCGCAATAATGATGGCCGACGTGATCACACCTCCGACCGGAACGCCGCGCTTGTTCAGACGGCCTAGATACGCGGGCGCATTGCCCTGCTTCGCCAACGAATACAGCATGCGCGAGTTCGCGTACAGGCCGGAGTTGTACACGCTCATCACGGCGGTCAGACACACGAAATTCAGAATGCCGGCGGCCGCGTGCACGCCCACCGAGTCGAAAATCTGCACGAACGGGCTAGAATTGCCGTCGATCGTACTCCACGGGACCACGGCCATGATCACGCCGAGCGCGCAGATGTAGAACACGAGAATACGCCAGATAATGCCGTTCGTGGCCTTCGGGATGGTGGTGCGCGGATTTTCGGTTTCGCCCGCGGTGATGCCGATGAGCTCAGTGCCACCGAAGCTGAACATCACCACGACCAGCGCCATCAGCAGGCCGGTCCACGTGCCGTCCGCATTGCGAGACATCAGGCCGTGGGGCAGGAATCCGCCGTCAACGGTGAACCAGTTGGCGAACGACGCGCGAATACCCGAAGCTGTCGGCACGTTCGCGATGATCACATACAAACCGCCGAAAATCATGGCAAGCACGGCCACGATCTTGATGATGGCGAACCAGAATTCAAATTCGCCGAACTTGTTCACGCCCATAAGATTCAGCGCCGCGATGGCCACCAGGAACACCGCCGCCGACACCCACTTCGGAATGTTCGGGAACCAGTAATTCACGAACGAGCCAACCACGGCCAACTCCACCATGGCCACGAGCACGTAGTTGAACCAGTAATTCCAGCCGGAAATAAAGCCGGCTCGCTTCGACCAGTACTGCGTGGCGTAATAGCTGAACGCGCCCGCCTTCGGATCCTCGACCGCCATTTCGGACAGGGCGCGCACGATCAGGAAAATCGCCAGACCGCCGATCAGATAGGCGAGCAGAATGGCCGGGCCCGCCAGCTGAATCGACTCGCTGGAACCATAGAACAGGCCGGTGCCGATCGCGCCGCCCAATGCGATCAATTGAATATGACGATTCTTCAAAGACTTGCGCAGCGTCGGCGGAACCGGCACATCGTCGGTTTCGCGCGGTTTCTTCGCAACGGTTGCGTCGCTCATGAATGCTTCCTCTTCTTGGGTGCCTCGGCAATATTCGGCAAATTCGGCAAAAGTTTGCGATCTTGGCGATGTTGCGTTCGGCAGTAGTGGTAGGTGACGCGCCTATGGTTTTTGGTATGGCGCGTCTTCCCCGATTGTAGCTGTAGCGCGTGGATTCGGTTTCATAGTGTTCAATAGTTCGATAGTTCAATAAAATGAAGGTTTTGGGAGCAATGGTTGGTGCTGCTTGAGCGCTACGGGCTGGAGGTCGTCATGGCATTCATCAAAGACATGGTGCGTATGTGGTTGCATGCGTGGAAGCGATTCATCTCCATCGCACTGATCTCGTTGCTGGGCGTCGCCGTGCTTACGGGCATTTACGCGGGTTGCCGAGACGCTTTTCTTGCGACGGATCGTTTTTTCGACACCCAAGGATTGCACGACATTCAGGTGTTGTCGACGGCCGGATTGACCGATGACGATATTGCCGCGCTCCGTAAGATTTCCGGTGTCGCGAAAGTGCAGGGCGAACGTTCGCAAACCGTGACCGTCGATCTGAACGGCAAAAAAACCGTGACCATGCAGGAGATCGGCACGAACGGCATTGACCAGCCGTATCTGCAGAGCGGACGCATGCCGGAGAAGTCCGGTGAGATCGCGGTGACGCGCAAATTCATCAAGGATTCCGGATATAAAAAGGACGACCATATTACGGTGACACCGCAGGATTCGGCGTCTTCTTCTGTGTCCGATTCTGCAGAATCGGACACGCAGGATGGCAAAAGTGCCGCACGGGTGACCGATTCTGGTGAATCGGACAATCAGGCACCGAGCTTCCCCACCGAACTGACTATTGTGGGCGTGGTGCTTGACCCGCAGGATCTCACCAATCCAGACGGCTATTCGGGTACGAACGCGTTCCGTTCCTCCGCCACCAGCGACTACACGTTCTTTGCGCCGTCCGACGGTGTGACCGGCAGCATGTACACGGCCGTCACCATTCTCGTGAAAGGCGCCGCCGACAAGGACTCGTTCAGTGACGTGTACGACGACACCGTCAGCGAAGTAGCTGACCGCATCGACGGCACGGTGCGAACCAATCGCCAGAAAGCGCGTCATCAGGAACTACTCGACGCTGGAACCAAACAAATCGACGAGGCGAAAGCGCAAACCGACAAACAGTTCGCCGCAGCGCAACAGCAGATCGACAGCAATCGCAGCCAGCTCAATCAGCAAATCGACCAAATCGTCAATATGCAGGCGGGCGCGGCTGCAGGATCCCTCGACGAAACAACCCGTGAAACACTACGTGAAACGGTAATTGCCGCAAGCCCGCAATTAGCGGAAGCCAAAGCGCAACTCGACCAGGCGCAATCGAAATTGGACCAGCAGAAAAAAGACACCGAACGGACACTGCAATCCAAGCAAAACGAGCTGGAAGACAGCATTCCGCAAGTGCGTTGGTATGTGCAGGACCGGTCGCAAATCGGCGGATTCAGCTCGCTGAAATCTGATCTGGAATCCATCCAATCGCTAGGCAACGCATTCCCGATCGTGTTCTTGCTCGTGGCGGTGATGATGAGTCTGACCGCCATGGCGCGCATGGTCGAAGAGGATCGCGGGCTGATCGGCACATACACAGGGCTCGGCTACGGGCGTTTTGCGGTCGCCTCACGATACCTGTTGTTCGCGCTGTTCGCCTGCCTGATCGGCGGTGGACTCGGCCTGATCGCAGGCTTCCTTGGCATTCCGGCGTTCCTGCTCGTCGTATTGCGAGGCTTGTATGTGATGCCGGACGTACGCTTGGCATACGACTGGCTGTACGGAACGGCCGGAGTCGCGCTGTTCGTGGTCGGCGTGCTTGCCGCAACCGTGTATGCGTGCGCGCAGGAAATGCGACAGAAGCCGGCCAGTCTCATGCGTCCGAAAGCGCCGCGTGCAGGATCGCGCATTCTACTGGAGCGTATCAAGCCGTTGTGGAATCGCATGAGCTTTCTCGGCAAAGTCACGGCGCGCAACATTTTCCGTTTCAAATCGCGTCTGATCATGACGGTCGGCGGCGTGGCCGGCTGCACCGCGCTGATTGTGTGCGGACTTGCGATCAACGACACCGTTGCCGCATTGGGCGCGAAACAGTATCAGGACGTGTATCAGTACGATTTGATGGTGGTCGCGAACGATGATGACGCTGATGCGATGCGGCAGAAAGTCGCTTCGGATGGTCGCGTCACGTCGAGCATGGACGTGCGCGTTGAATCGGGTGATTTGACCGGCGATTCGGGGAGCGAAAGCATTCAGCTGGTTGCCGTGCCCGACAGTGAACGCAGCGAGTTCGGCAAGATGGTCACGTTGCAGCCGGTGCGCTCCAGTTGGGTGGATGGTGCGGCCGATACGATAAGCCTGGGCGATGACGGCGTGATCGTATCACAGTCCGCGGCAAGCGCAATGGGTGTCAATGCGGGCGGTATGGTAACGCTGACCAACGGTGACGATATGCAGGCCGAAGCGCATGTCAGCGCGGTGACCCGCAGCGTGATCGGATCGGACGTGTACGTCAGCGAAATCTACTATCACCAGCTGTTCGATACTGCTGCATCCGGCACGTCTTCCGCATCTTCCGCGTCCGATTCTGGAGAATCGGACAATCAAAACGGCGAATCCGGTACCTCGAATGGCGCATCGTCAAACGGCCAACAATTGGTGTGGAACGCCATGTATGCGAAGCTCAAAGGTTCAGGCGAATCCCAGGCCGCCTATGCGGAAAAGCTGGAAGACGACGATGCGGTCATGAAAGCCGTGAGCTGCGCGCACATGGCGGAAAGCTTCAAATTCGACCTGATGGGCGCGGTGGTCGCGCTGATCGTGGCGCTCGCGGGCGGGCTCGCGCTCGTGGTGCTGTTCACGCTCGCCAACACCAACGTATCAGAACGTGAACGCGAGATGGCCACGCTCAAGGTGCTCGGATTCTTCGACAAAGAGGTTCACCACTATGTGAACCGTGAAATGATGGTGCTCACCATGATGGGCGTGGTGCTGGGCTTGCCTCTCGGCCGTTTCGTCGGCGGATTGCTGACGGCTGCGTTGAATATGCCCGCACTGTATTTCGAAGTGGAATGCACGCCGTTGAGTTATGTGATTGCGGCCGGCGCGACCATGGCTTTCGCGCTGCTCGTGCAGTTGTTCGTGAATCCGGTGTTGGATCGTATCGACCCGATTAGTTCGCTCAAATCCGTCGAATAGGCGCATGTCTGAATGTCCGATTCTCCAGAATCGGACAACTAGACGGGTAAAAGTGCGTTACGGTTGTCCGTTTCTCCAGAATCGGACACTTAGAGTGCCGGAAAGGCTCGGATTCGCGTTTCAGTTCTTCGGATAACGGTAGTTGTGTGGCAGTTGCGTGGTGAGCTGCGGGTCCAGGCCGAGTTCCTTCAACTGCCGGTCGATTTCGCGGCGCGCACGTTTCACAAGTTCGGCTCGATATTCATCGCCATGTCCGGTATTGCTATGTGCCGCATCGCCATGTCCCATCGTTCCCATCTTCTCCAGTGCGTCCAATGTTTCCGCCATACGCTTGAGCCGGTCCTGATGGTGCAGCAGCGCACGCACCTGCGCATGTTCGTGCACGATCGTCCGCCAATCGGATGGTGTGTGTGCAATCTCCCGAACCGCGGTGACCGGATGTACGTCGGCCACCTGATATGTGATCGAGCCAAGCAGCGGCATTAGGAACACCGTAATCGCGCCGGCTGCGACCAGTGTTGACGCGGTGTCGCCTTGCATGGTGCCGACCTTCACCGCCAGTGACGTGACGGCGACGATGATCGGCAGCGCGGTCGTGCAATACAGCGCTACGGTGACGCGATGATGCGATGACAGCGGATTCTCGCGTTTGTCGAGCGATAGCGCAACATATACGGGCACCGCGCGAATCAGCATGAGCATTACGATGAACGCGACGAGCAGCGCGGGTCGGCCTGCCACGGCGCGCACGTTGATCGCGGCTCCTGACACCACGAAAAACACAGGAATAAGGAATCCGTAGCCGACGCCTTCCAGCTTCATTTCCAGCGACTTGCTGCCGTCGGGGATGATGTAACGCAGGATGAAGCCTGCGGCGAACGCGCCGAGCACCGCGTCAAGTTCGAACAGTGCAGAAATGGTGACAAGGAAGATGAGCAGGAATGTGGTCAGTCGCATGAGCGTTTGCGATGACGTGTTCGCGTTTTCCGTAAGGAAACGGTACAGGCGATGGCCGGTTTTCAGTGCTTTCGTGGGTAGCATTGCGCACAGTAGACAGATGGTAAGGAACGCGCCGAGCACGAGCATGGTCTGCCAGCCGGTTCGGGTGGATAGCAGGATGGCCATGGCAAGGATTGGGCCGAGTTCGCCCCACGTTCCGTACGAGATGATGGCGTCGCCGATGGGGGTGCCTTCGAGGTTGCGTTCCTTGAGAATCGGCATGAGTGTGCCGAGAGCGGTGGTGGTAAGTGCTATTACCGTGGCGATGCCGTTGATGCCTTGCTTTGCGAAGAATGGAAGCAGGGTCACGACGAGTCCGGCGAGCCCCAAGGTGATGATCCATGTGACAAGGCCGACTTTGCCTTGATGTCCGGCGAGTCGTTTCGGGTCGATTTCATAGCCGGCGAGCAGGAATAGGAACGCCATGCCGAGCTCGCTCAAGAGTTTCACGGCGTCGTTCACCTCGATTACGCCCAGTCCGTACGGACCGAGTGCGGCTCCGGTGACGAGCAGCAGCACAGTTTGTGGAATGAACCTTCCTGGAATCAGCTGCGCCACAATCGGGCTGACGGCCGCCACCGCCATGATGATAGTCAATGAAACGAGCTCTTGCGTCATGTTTCTAGCCTAGTGAGTCTGCATGACGGTGTTCGAGGACGTGATGCCCCATGATGAGCCAAAGGGCACTCTGGGGCAAGGTTAAGTTTTTGTAAATTTTATGGGGGGGGGGGTAATTCTATGAGCGTTACTATCTGTGCAAAATGGCGGAACTGTTTTGTTTTGAAGATGGAACTCCTTCTTTTCATTGGGGGAAGGGTGGGCTTTATTCGAGGGTTTTAACGAGGGTGCCAATGGGAAAGCTCCGATACGATTCTGAACCAAGCTGTTTAGGCAATATAGGGGGAGGGAAGAATGGTTGATGGAAAATTCACCGCAAAGGAGCGCGCGTATTTGGCCAGCCTTCCCGCAGTGGAAAGCGTGAGCGCGTCGCGTATTCGATATTCAGACCATTTCCGAGTGGAAGCGATGTGCCGTTATAACGCCGGTGAATCACCGTCAGCCATTTTCCGTGAAGCGGGGCTTGATCCGAAACTGATCGGCTACAAGCGTGTGGAGCGGTGCATCGCGCGCTGGAAGCAGCAGGAACGTGATGAGCGTCGAAAGGGAAAAGGGGCCATGAATCATTATCTGCAGGATGTTGAAGACGATTTGTCGATCGCCGAACTGCAAGGGGCTACGCACGAAGGGGAGACGAATGATCCAACTGAAGCCGACGAATCGCAGAATATGGCGGCGAAGCTTGCTCAGGCGCAACTGACCATCAGCAAATGCGACATGCTCATCGCCAAGCAAGCGTTGCGTATCGACGAGCTGGAACGTGTGCTGCGGAAGTTCATCCAGTGATGGACATGCGGCAGCAGCAGCGCGGTCGGGAGCCGTCTTTCGAAGAAGCCGTCGACATTGCCGATGAGGTGCGGCAGTGGCGCAGAGAACGTAGGAAAGTCATTGCCATGCGGGTGGTTGCGGCGCTGCTGATCATTCTTGCGATAGGTATCGGTGGGTTTCCTACGTTTCTACAGTATCAGTCGGCGCGGGAGCTACGGAATACGTCGGACCGGTCCGCGCAGGCGGTTGCCGGCTGGCCTTACCCCCAGGCTGATGAGGCGTTTGCCGCGGCCAAAGCATATAACAGGCGGCTTGCGGCTTCGGGGCAGCCGATTCTCGGCGAGGCTCAAGACCCGTTCTCCCAAGTGCAGGGCGGTTCGCAGTCCAGTGAATCCGGTGCCGCGGAATCAAATAGCGCCAGCGCCAAAGATAAGGAATATCAAAGTTTGCTCGATTCGGGCAGCGGCGTGATGGGCACCATCCGCATTCCGAAGATTTCCGTACGTCTGCCGATCTACCATGGCACGTCGCAGTCGGCGCTCGCATCCGGATCCGGACATCTGTATGGCAGCAGCCTGCCGGTGGGCGGGCGGAGCACGCATGCGGTGATCACCGGCCACCGTGGGCTGGTCGAGGCGATGATGTTCACGCGCTTGGATGAGATGCACGTCGGCGACTACTTCTACATCGAAGTGATGGGCCGTACGCTCGGCTACAAGGTGGATCGCATTTCGGTGATCGAACCGAATGACACCTCGAAGCTGAAGATTGTGCCCGGCGAGGACCGGGTGACGTTGATGACCTGCACACCGTACGGGGTGAACACCCACCGGTTGCTGGTTTCGGCGGTGCGTTCCGCGATTCCTGGAGTGGTTCCCGAGGAACAGAATGCGGCAAAGGACGCGCGATTGATTGCGATTGCGGTGTCGGCTGGCGTGCTTGTGTCGGGGATGCTGCTTGCCTGGCTGCGTAGACGGCCATGGCATATTCGCAGACATGCGGCTTGGTGGCCGAAACGTGGCTAGCTGTTGCGTTGGCATGCTGAGGCGACATCCGTACGGTTGCGGACATGTGAATAATGTTGCCCCGTCGGACGTCGGGCTTATGTGAATTTCGGGTAGCGCAGATAGCTGAAAACGTTGTTATCACTTGGTTTCGAGGCTATTTCATACCCCCGAATCTCCCGCGCTTAGGGTGTACATATCCATTCCCTTTTCCTTTTATTGTTCAAAATTGGAGCGCCGGAAGTGTATCCGCGTCGGCTGGATGCGTGACTGGTGATGAAGATGTGAATCGTGCACATGCACACGGTGTGTAAGGGGAGGTAGCAGATGAGGCATACGCGAATACAACAGGCAAAGCCCGAGAGGAGCTTTGCTGAACGAATAGTCGCCGTCATCGTTGCGATCGCCATGCTCGGCGGCATGGGCTACGCCACCACTTCCGCCGCGATGGCGGATGATACCGAACAGACCACGGAGCAGCAGGCCGGCATCAGCCTGGGATTGCATGATTACGATCGTAATGCCATCAATAAGGGTCATGCGTTGAAATTCAAGAACGCTGGTCCAGAAGAGTATAACAAATATGTCGGTAATGACAATGGCGCATACACCGGTATTGTGAATAAAACCCTGACAAATGATGGCTATCCGACCATGGCGGCTGATAAGGAATCAGAATCATTGGACTATCTCTTTGGCGGGAAGCCTGATGATGAAGCCGTCACCAGCTACGAGCCGGATGGCGGACTGCTGACATTGGACAAGGATGGGTATTACGGTTTCGACGCCGATTTCCAGAAGGCTACATATGACACGGTGTCGAACAAGTTCACGCGGATCGACTGGACTTGTACGGACCAGGCTAGTACTCCTTGCTTCGCTCCATTTGGAGACGATAGTGAGAATAATAAATATTCTTTCGGCATGAATCTTGGCGCCGAGTTCTACATGCCGGAATACGGCAAGGTTAACAATCAGGACATGGTGTTCGACTTTACCGGCGACGATGATGTGTGGGTGTTCATCGATGATGTGCTGGTGCTTGATTTGGGTGGTATCCATCAGGCGTTGGATGGCAGCATCAATTTCGCCACCGGCAAGATCACCTATGACAGGACGCAGAGTCATGGAAACCATCCTGCCGGAACAATCGACCAGGCATTTGCCAATGCGGGAAAGCGATGGGATTCCACGCCGTATAAGACACATCATCTGAGTTTCTTCTATCTGGAACGCGGCGACGGCGGCTCCAACTGCAAGATCAAGTTCAATCTGCCGGTGAAGCCGTCCAAGGCCATCGATATCGAGAAGGAAGCCCTAGGCACCATCGACGCGGACAAACAGTTCCAATTCCAGCTGTTCGTCGACGATTCCCTAACCCCGTACCAGGGCGAATACAGCGTGTACAATGCGTACACCAATCAGGTCGTTCAATCCGATAAGTCGATCGGAGACAACGGTGTGATAACGCTGACCAAGGGTCAATTCGCCCGCGTGCAATCCGACAGTTTCACCGACGCTACCTCGTATAAGGTGCGGGAGTTGGACTCTAGCGGCTACACCGTGTCCGCGAACGGTTCCCCGATGACGCAGCAGGGCAGCAATGATAATGCATACGCCGAAACCGGCTTGTTCACCGTGGGCAAGACGAGTCATGTAACCATCGTGAATTCCAATGTGAAGCCGTCGAACAACAAAAGCATCGTGAAAACCGATGGCGGCGACGGTGATCAGTACACGCTGTATCTGACCGCATCCGGCGATAGCACCTCATCCACGGTCACCATTGCCACACCGGCCGACATTGTGCTGGTCATGGACAAGTCCGGCAGCATGAAGGGCGAACTCGACAGCAATGCGAAAAAAGCTGCCAACGCGCTCGCTAAGAAATTGCTGACTACCGAGAATTCAACGTTGTCGGATGATCAACAGGTACGTATGGCGGTAGTGACATTCAGCACTAACGCTTTTCTCAAGCAGACGTTCACCACGAACGCCTCGGAAATCAACAACGCCGTGAAGGGTAACCCCGACGGCGGCACCAACTGGGAGGCCGCGTTCCAGCAGGCAAACGATCTGAAAGGCCGCTCTGGTGTGAAGAAGCACATCATCTTCCTCTCGGATGGCAATCCGACATACCGTACGACCTCGTACAGCGGATCTTATTCGTATTCGTTTTGGGATGGGCGGACTGCTCATCCGGAATATACGACCCCGGAGTCCTGCCAAGCACAACGGTACATGTGGGGTGAAAATCCTGATGGTAGTTCCGATGGCGCGTACGGTGCAGGAAATAGCGATACATACGGTTTCAACTATGCTGCCGCCCTGGCTGAGGCTAACAAACGTGGCGATGCCGCACTCTATGTGGTGAAGACTTCCGCTGATGCGAATAAGATGACCGATCTCGCCACTGAAGCCAATGCAGTGAATGGCGAGGAATTTGACGGCACGAACGCTGAGAATCTGACGAAAGCATTCGACCAGATCTATTCCACCATTACCTCTTCCGCGAAGATCAAGGTCTTCTCCATCGCCGACACCTTGTCCCAGTGGGTGGATCCGGTCGAGTTCGCAGGTGTCGCCAACGGTGCCAACATCACGCAATATGTGACGGTGAAGAACGGCAGTACCAAGCTGACGAGCGGATATACGGCCATATACAGCGTCGACAGTTCCGGCAATCGCACCGTGACGGTGACGTTCAACGGTACTGACGGTACTGATGGCATCGTCGCAGAAAAGGCTGATGACATCGACGTTTCCTTCAAAGTCAAGCCAAGCGATGCCGCATATACCAACTATGCGAGCGGCAACAACTATCCGGATATGGGAGACGCGGATACCGGAAACGTATCCGCCGGGAAGCAAGGCTACTATTCCAACGTGGATGCAAAGCTGAACTATTGCGTGCTCACCGAGGTCAACAACGCGACATCCTGTGAAAGGACCGAAGCCGAATATCCGCATCCGGTGGTGCAGGTGAAGCTTGGCAAGATCAACATCACCAAGCAATGGAAGGGCAGCGGTGAGCATGCCAATTCCGTGACGGTGCAATTGCAACGCAAGGCGATTGGTGCGACTACTAATGCGGAGAACGTTGGTGATTCGATCACGCTGAACGCCGCCAACAATTGGACCACAACGGTCGATAATCTGGTGCCCGGCTACACGTATTCCGTGGTGGAAACCACCGGCGATGACCGATATGACGTCACCTACAAAGTCAACAATGCCGCGAATAACAATGCTGATTTGACCAAGCAGATGGTGTGGTCTTCCAATGCCGATGAGGGAACATTGACTGCGACCATCACCAACACGCTGAAGCCGGTATCACTGCAGCACCTAATCTCGGTGCAGAAGAATCTGACCGGTCGTGAGTGGAAGGATTCCGACCAGTTCGACTTCATGTTGGAGGCGGAAGGCAACGCCCCGTTGCCGACCCGCTGCAAGGATCAGCAGTCATGCACGGTCACGGTGAAGCGTGATTCGACCGACCATACCGAGTCCTTCGGTGATATCACCTACAACGCCGGTGACGCCGAATACACGTACTACGTGACGGAAAACCTGGGAAAAATCACTGCACTGCACTACTCACAGGCGAAGTACAAGGTCGTGGTGACCGTGAGCAAAAACGCTGCCGGCAAGTGGGGTTCTGCCGTGACGTCCGTGACCAAGGTGCTGGACGACAATGGCAAGACGGTTCCCGAATCGCAGAGCGTCAGTACGCAACCGGTCGCTTTCACCAACCACTACATCGCAGTGTCGGCGCTGCCGTTGACGGGCGGGATGACGGATCGTCAGTGGCTGTTCGTCGGCGGTGCGGTCGGCGGGCTTGCGGTGCTGCTCATCGGCGCTGCCGGTGTGTGGAACGGCAAGAAGCGACTCGTCTGAATCGCTGTGCGGGGTCGGAACGTCTGCCAACTTGAAGGCGTTCCGACCGATAATCCAAGATTTGCGGATTGCGGGAGCAAGTTGGGTTCCCGCCTCCCGCGATCGCAGAAACAAGTAATCAAACAATAAGGAAGAGAGGGTTTTCATGAAGATGAGGAAACTTTTCGCCGGCATCGCCGCCGCTGCGACGCTGCTCGGTGGCATGGCTTTGGGTGCAGCCAGCGCGCAGGCCGATGGACCGCAGACGACTACGCCGTTGCTGCAGGTCACCAATGCGCAGGCTGGCCACAAGTACACGCCGTACAAGTTCGCCACGTTCGCGAACGCCGACAGCGGTTCCGTCGAAGTGAACACGGTCGAGGCGTGGAAGACCTTCGTGACCACGGCCGCCGATGCCGCCGACAACGATACTGAGAACAGCGTTCCGGCGGAATATAAGGACAATCCGGCCGCATATGTGGCGACGTTCAACGCGGAGCAGATCCGCAAGTTCGCTGAAGAACTGGCCAAGACCAATCCGCTGCCGACCGCCGATGGCGCAGGCCTGACCGTGACCGCGGAGCAGGCGGGCACGGCCCAGCCGGTCGCGGTGGATGGCGAAGGCTGGTACCTGGTGACTGACACCTATAACGGCAAGGCCGGCACTCCGGCCGTTGTGGCCACCACCGTCAATGTCCTGGACAATCTGCGGATCGTTGCCGACGCGAAGACCGGCCAGGGCGGCATCACCACTGTGGGCCGGTTCAATGCGAAGAACGAGAACCCGCTCACCCCGCCGAGCAAGACCGCCAAGGTCGGCGATGTGGATGTGAACGGCAAGACCGTGAATGTCGGCGACACCGTCGACTTCACCGTGTCCGCGGCCGTCCCTGCTTCCGCAGCCAACTATGACGTGTATCCCTTCACCATTACCGATACCGCGTCCAAGGGCCTGAAGGTCGCCGAGACGAACACCTTCAAGGTGCAGGTCGACGGCAAGGACGTGGATGCCGCCCTGTACAAGGTGGAACAGACCGGTAGCGCCGCCGTCGGCACCACTACGACCATCACGTTCGCCAGCGCGAAGTCCCTGGCGGGCAAGACCATCGTCGTGTCGTACACCGGCGTCGTCACCAAGGATGCGCTGACCGGCCTGGACGGCAGCGTGGACAACAAGGCCACGATCACCACCAATGGTGGCACCAGCGGCGAAGGCAAGACCGAATCCAAGACCTACGGCTTCCAGTTCAAGAAGATCGGCGTCGACAACGATGCCAACGCTTTGGCCGGCGCGCAGTTCGTCGTCAAGAAGAAGGATGGCAAGTTCCTCAAGCAGGATACTGAATCCAAAGCTTGGTCCTCTGTTGACGATCAAACGAACGCCACGGTGTTCACCTCCGGCGCTGATGGTCTGGTGCAGTTCAAGGGCCTTGCAGCTGGAGACTACACGGTCATGGAAACCAGTGCTCCAAGCGGCTACGCCCAGAACTTCAGGGTCACCTTCGACGTGAGCATTGCAGAGAACGGCACTGTTACCTTCAAGCAGGATCTCCTCCATCAGGTCACTTTGCCGGCCGACGACCAGATCGCCACCGTGAAGAACGTGAAGTCCATCACCCAGCTGCCGCTCACCGGTGCTGCGGGCACCACGCTGTTCACTGTCGTGGCGCTGCTCGTGGCCGGTGCCGGTGTGACCGTTGCGGTTAAGAGCCGTCAGCGCATGCACTAAACTCACAAGGCGGTAACGCCAAAAGCTATGCAGGGGTCAATCCAACCGGGTTGGCCCCTTTTGCGTGCGCCCGCGACCCGACTATCCTACGGTCCGACCCAGCCCCGCGGGAACATCTGTGGGGTGTCATCCACATCAGATGAGGATATTTTTCGAGGGGACAGTGCGGATTGGTGTGACGTGTTGCAACAAGCTGAACCGTGGATGCGAGGCAGTCACAGACAGTCTCCGAAGAGAGGGGAAAAACGAGGGTATCGTACGGCAAGCGGGCCATAGAATCATAAAGCATATCCACGAGAAGTGAGCAATGGAGACACAGGACGGGAGGTATGCCGTGCGTGGCGGTGGAGTATTCAGCGATGAGGAGATTCAGTTGTTGCGGGAATTACCGGCGGTGGCGAATGTGACGCGTAATCGTATCACCTATTCCGATGCTTTCAAGCAGGTGTGCACCATCCGATATCTTGCGGGGGAATCTCCGACCAAAATCTTCCGTGAGGCGGGATTGCCACCGGAACTGGTCGGGTACAAGCGCATCGAACGCAGCGTGGCTCGTTGGAAGGCCGCCGCCATCAAATCAGTGAGCGGCAACGATCACCTGGATGACAGCGAGATCATTGCGCAGCTCGTTGAACGGTACAAGCGTATTTTTGTGACGAGGCGGAATCTTGACAATATGGCGTCCGGTGTTCCGGATTCGAGTGTTCCCGTTATGTCCGAAGGCGCTGTCGGCGCGCATGTTTCGATTGGCGCGCTCGACGGTGATGCCGCTGACATCATCATCAAGCAGCAGGCCCGCCGCATCGACGAGCTGGAACGCGTGAACGCCGAACTGCGCGGCCAAATCGCCGCCACCACCTGACCCAGACTATCGTTATGCCATACGCAAGCGAGAAAGCAGCGGTCAACCTCGTGAATCTGCCATATATAGGCGAGACAGGATTGAATTAAGCGAATTCCGCCTCTGTCTGCCAAGTTTGAAGGCTTTCGGACGTATTGGGAAGCTTGGATGGCATGCTCGGGATTCCGGTTCTTTGTTCATTGTTTTCTACGTTAGACTTCCACAGGGTTTGGTGAGGTCAATTCAGGATTCGTATAAAATGCATCGGCCTGTGTCTTCCTAATGTCATCCGTCCTATTGGGTGCGAGTTGCGTTGGAAGCTCAGGCTCAAAGATATGGTCATTTCCGAATGACTTGCTCCAACGGGGGCCTGCCGTTTATGAAATCAGATACACATATTTCGTGAAGTAATCGCGCCATTGTGCTCGATATATTGCGATTGCATATAGTACCAATGCAGCCTGATTCAGGCGACGGCCTGCAATAGGCCGGCTGGCTCTTAGAAGGAGGATGACGATGGGAAACGTCATTTTGGGATGGGTTATTTGTTCCGAGGGCGTATGGACTTGGTCTATTAGTCTTGGAGAACTGTTGGATACGGGTGTCAATTTTGTTGCGGCATTGGTGACTGCGGCTGCGCTTGTTGCGGGTTTCCGACAAATGAAAATGACTTGGGAGAACGACTCCGATGCTCGACTGCAAGATCGCTATTTCGAGTTTCAGCAGAAGGCGTATCTTGTTGACGCATATGTGACACGGCATCCAAAACAGAAACGGTTCCTGGTCATTGCAAATCAGACTGATGGCGCTATACGTAACGTGAAGCTTCATGTGAAATGGCCCGACCTTGATGGAAGACCTCTGGAATGTAATCAGCTGGATGATTTTTCTTTGCATTGCGTTCCCAAGAAGGATCTTTGCTGGAAGGTGCTTCCTCAAGGGCAGTGGTTCGTCAGTCCTAATTCTGAAATAACGTATGCGACATGGACGTACCCCCAGCTTGATGGTGATGGAAAACGTTACTCTCCGGAATTCTTTGAACACAGGAATGGTGCGGAGAAAGGGAGGGAATTCGCGGTCGTTTTCATTGAATTCACGGATGCATACGGTAACCAATGGCAGCGGGTGTTTGATGTTGCCGACCATCCGGATTCGTTGACGCCGGGGATGATTCTGCTCGATTCTCCTGATAAGCGATTGAGAAAAGTGGCCGAACGAATTCAAAAGCTACTCAGGGCTAGCGTTCGGGCTGTCAATCAAATCTGCAAGTGGCGGCGGGCATATGGACAGGAGGTATGCATCAAGCAGCAGGCCCGCCGCATCGACGAGCTGGAACGCGTGAACGCCGAACTGCGCGGCCAAATCGCCACCACCTGACCCAGACTATCGTTATGCCATACGCAAGCGAGAAAGCAGCGGTCAACCTCGTGAATCTGCCATATATAGGCGAGATAGGGCGGCAGGGGGGTATGGCGAGGCGAAAATACGGGAATAAGGTGGTCGGATGGGCACGGTTGACCACAAACGGGATGCGCCAGTGCCGCAAAATCTGCGTACGTGCCCAAAAACAAAGCTTCGGCGGGCGCAATGTGCGGTTCGCGGGGTAGGGTAGTGAACATTATGACTTCCGAGAACACCAATTCCGCGGGCTCAAGCGCCGCGCACATCAAATCCGTCGAAAGCCTCGACCAAAGCAACGAAATGGAGCGAGGCCTGAAAAACCGCCACGTCCAGTTCATCGCCATCGGCGGCACCATAGGCACCGGCCTGTTCCTAGGCTCCGGCAAGTCGATCGCACTGACCGGCCCGAGCATCATTTTCGTGTACATCGGCGTTGGCCTGATTATGTTCCTGCTGATGCGTGCCATCGGCGAAATGATGTACAGCGATCCTAGCCAGCACACGTTCATCAACTTCATCACGCGCTATCTCGGCCGCGGGTGGGGCAAGTTCGCCGGCTGGACGTATTGGATCGTGCTCATTCTGACCGGCATGACCGAAATCACCGCCGTAAGCACATATTTCGTAACGTTCTTCGGCACATTCGGCATAGACCTGAACTCGTGGAAGTGGTTGATCGAACTGTGCTTCCTCGTAGCGCTCACCGGCATCAATCTGATTGCGGTGAAAGTGTTCGGCGAGGCGGAATTCTGGTTCTCCATGATCAAAATCACGCTGATCGTCGGTCTGATCGTCACCGCCATCGTGATGCTGATCATCGGCTTCAGCTACCCCGCCACGCACATCGAAGGCGTGGACGGCACGGTGTCGGGTGCCACGGTGCGCCTTACGAATATCACCGACGGCTTCCAGCTCGCGCCGAACGGTTGGATGAACTTCTTCATGAGCTTCCAAATGGTGTTCTTCGCCTACCAGCTCATCGAATTCGTGGGTGTCACGGTGTCGGAAACGCAGAATCCGCGCGAGGTGCTGCCGAAGGCCGTGAACGAGCTGATCATGCGTATTCTGATCTTCTACGTGGGTGCGCTGATCGCGATCATGGCTATTGTGCCCTGGCGTAACTTTCACGAGAATTCCGATGGCTCGTTCGGTTCGCCGTTCATCATGGTGTTCAAATATGCGGGTCTTGATTGGGCCGCCGCCCTGGTGTTCTTCGTGGTGATTACGGCTGCCGCGTCGGCGTTGAATTCGCTGATTTATTCGGCCGGTCGTCACTTGTATCAGCTTGCTTCGGATTCCGAATCGCCTGCGATGGCGCGTTTGGCTGAGGTTTCCGACCACAAGGTGCCTGCGAAGGCGATCGTCGCTTCGGGTTGCATGATTCTGTTCTCCCCGATCATCAACGCGATTCCGGGTATTTCCGGCGCGTTCGTGCTATTCGCTTCGGCCGCCAGCGCTGTGGTGATTTTCATTTACGTGCTGACGATGCTCGCCCACCACAGGTATCGTCAGAGCAGCGATTTTCTACCGGACGGTTTCGTCATGCCCGCTTGGCAGGTGTTTGATTGGATTGCGATCACGTTCTTTGTGCTCGTGTATGTCACGTTGTTCCTGTCGACGGACACGATTGGTTCTGCGATTGCCGGTCTGATTTGGCTGGTTGCGTTTGGCGGATATTGCCTGCTACACGAACGATTCCAGAATCGCGATCTTAAGGAAGCCTTGCAGCAGTAACGTTTGCAGGTAACGCAGGATACAAGTAAGGGGCGTTTGCCGAACGTGAGTGCATCACGTACGTTCGGCAAACGCCCCTTTCAGCATGGTCTTTGCGCGAATCCCCATTACGGGATCCAGTGCAAATCAGCCGATGTAGTCGGCCTCGTTCGTCGGGCTGGACGGCACGGCATGATCTTCCGTAACCTTGCCCAAGCCAGACAAATACGCTTCACGACCCGCTTCGATCGCCTTCTTGAACGCGCGTGCCATCAGCGGAATATTGCCGGCGGAAGCGATGGCCGTGTATGCCATCACCGCGTCCGCGCCCATTTCCATGGCTTCCGCAGCCTGGCTCGGACGGCCAATACCAGCGTCGATGATCACCGGAACATTGGAGTTCTTGATGATCACTTCAATGAAATCGCGTGCACGCAGACCCTTATTCGAGCCGATCATCGCGCCGAGCGGCATTACGCAAGCCGCACCCGCGTCTTCAAGACGCTTCGCCGCAATCGGATCGGGGAACATGTACGGCATGACCACGAAGCCTTCTTTTGCCAGCTGTTTCGTGGCTTTGATGGTCTCCTCATTGTCGGGCAGCAGATACTTCGCCTCATGTTCGATCTCCACCTTCACAAAATCCGTCTGGCACACTTCGCGGGCGAGACGTGCAATGCGCACCGCCTCTTCGGCATTGCGTGCGCCGGACGTGTTCGGCAGCATGGTGATGCCCTTCGGAATGTAATCGAGCAGATTGTTTTCGGTGGTACGGCAGCGACGCAACGCCATGGTGACGATCTGCGTGCCCGCGTTCTCAATGGTCGCCTTGATGAGGTTCAGATCGTAGCGGCCGGAACCGAGAATGAAGCGGCTCGTGAACTTGTGTCCGCCGAGGATCAACGGATCGGCGTCGCCGGTGGCGATTTCGTCATACGCGTGCGCATCCGGTTCCGGCAGCAGTGCGGTGTTCGTGGTGGTGCCGACCAGCTCGTCGAGCGTGGCGTTCGGTGCCGCCGCGAAGTCTTTTTCCGCGGTGGTGATCGTGTTTTCGGTGCTCATGGTTAATCCTTACTATGCGATCAGTGTCGTGTTATTCGTTGTAATTTGCGATTTGCGATTGCAATTGCGTTTGTGTTTGCGTTTCGCTGTCAGGCGTCTTCTTCGCCGAGAATCAAGCGAGTGATCATATTGGCTTCATGGCAGGCGACCACACCCACGCGCGGTGCCATCAGACCAGCGCCCGGCACCGGAGCGGTTTCGCCGTCGCCGCAGAAGTAGAAATTCTTCGAAACGCGACGAGTATTCACCAAATTGGAACTGCGGAATCCCGCCATTCCAGAAGCGCTCACCAGCTTCTTGTTCGGCAGATTCTCAAGCACGGCATTCACCAGCATCGTCTTGTTTTCCGGCACGTCGAACGCTTCGCAAATAATATCCTCATTGTCGAACAGCGTCGGCACGTTCTCGTCGGTCACTTTCACGGTATCAATGGTGATATCAATAAAAGGATTGATCTGACGCAAGTTACTGCGCAATGCTTCCGTCTTGTACTGCCCAAGATCCTTCAAAAAATACTGCTGACGATTCAGATTCGTCATATCCACGCGATCAAAATCAATCAAATGCAGGTGGCCGACGCCAATGCGGGTCAATGCCACCGCAATCGTCGATCCGAGACCACCGCAGCCACAAATGGCCACGTGCGCCGCGTCGAGCTTGTCTTGCGTGGCTGCGGTATGGCGGTCGAGCAGGGCCGCGCGGATTTCTTCGCGGCTGACGAGCGTGGTCGGGTCGGGCTGGTTGCCGAAAGCGTGCTGGCGGGCGTCGATCTGCGCCTGCGATGCGGATGGTTCAAAAGTCATGGTTGTTCTCGTATTCTCGCTTTCCGTTCGTGCGTTGTTTTTGCCGGGTTGGCCGTGTTTTGTATGTTCTTGCGATTGTTACGCGTGTATTGCGCCGGTCGTAATCGCAAGAAATTTTGAAAGTAGTTCAGCCGCCCTGCACGAACGTGACGATTTCCAACGTATCGGTGCCCTTGAGCTGCGTCTGCGCACGCTGGGTGCGAGGCACGATTTCGCCGTTGAGCTCGACAGCCACGCGGTCGGCGCGCAATCCCTTGTTTTCGATCAGTTCGGCCACGGTGATTGGCGTGGCGACGTCCTCTTCCTTACCGTTGATGATCATTGCGGTTCCCTTCTGTGTCTGTCGTGACACATGCTTCCTGCACTCCAAATGTCCGTTTCTGGTGAATCGGACATTCACGGTGCTTTTCCGGGTGTTTGTATGTCCGTTTCTGGTGAATCGGACATTCGGAGGTTCATTGTTGGTCTCTCAATGTCCGATTCTGCAGAATCGGACACGCACGGCATCTATTTCAGTCCACGGATGTCCGTTTCTGGTGAATCGGACACTTAGGTGCTTATTTGAGCCGCTTGTGCGCCCGTTTCTGCAGAATCGGACACTCAAGGTTGGTACGAAAAAAGGGTCGCCGAAGGAACCGTACCCTATGAGGTGGTGCGCCCCTCCGTGACCCTAATCACGCGATATTCGGTTATCGCGAACGGAAGATGAGATACGCTTTGCGGCGTGAACAACCCGTCTCCTTACGGCGGCATTACCCGCATCAAGTCCTCGGTCGAAGCTCTATGAGCTCCCTCTCAGCCTTTCGGCTCCCGTTCGGTTGTGTTTTTATCTTCGCGCACGCGCCCGACAAGCTTGCGCCGGTTCACGTTGGGTTAGTCTTGATGTGAACATGTGTGAATTGACAGCGTGCTTGCAAGGAAGGGGAAGATGATGATGAACGGCGAATTGGCAGGATTTACGATTCCTCGGCTTGGCATGGGAACAATGGCTTTGGCGATTGAGGGGCGCCCGGATCGCGATACTGCGATTCGTACGATTCATGCCGGTTTGGACGCGGGTGTTCGCTATTTGGACACGGCTTGGTCATATTATCTGCCGAGTGAGCCTGGCACCGGTACTGCGGAAGATTTGGGGTACGGCGAAAAGTTGGTGCGTGATGCGCTCGCTTCGTGGAATGGCCCCAGAGATGAAGTGCTCGTCGCTACCAAAACCGGCTATCGCCGTACTTGCGAGGCCGTCGCGGCCACTGATGGCACGTATGCGGTGGGTGCTGATGAGAGTCGCCCGCAAAGTCAGCGTTTGCAGGCCGAAGGCAGCCGTTACGGTTGGATGGCGGATTCGCGCCCCGAAACCATGATTCGTGACGCCAAGGAGTCCGCGTTGCACTTGGGCGTCGATACGCTCGACCTGTTGTATTCGCATGGCCCCGATCCCGCGGTGCCTTACGAAGACCAATGCGGCGCGTTGAAGCAGCTGCTCGACGAAGGCGTGATCAAATATGCGGGCATCTCCCGTGTGAATAACGAGCAGATCGATCTTGCGCGCGGCATTATCGGCAGCGGCTTGGTCGCCGTGCAAAACCAGTTCTCGCCGTCGCATCCCGATCCGGAACATACGATGGAGCATTGCGCCGAATTGGGGCTCGCTTTCGTCTGTTGGTCGCCGCTCGGCGGATTCCTCGATACGTTCGATCAGAGCGCGTACGATCCGTTCCGCACGGTTGCCGCGCAACGTGGTTGCTCCTACCAGCGTGTGGTGCTGGCGTGGGAATTGACTCGTTACGAACGTCTGTTCACCATTCCCAGCGCTCGCAATCCGCAGGAAATCAACGATTCCTTCGCTGCAACGCAACTTCAGCTCACTCAAGAAGAGCTTGCGATGCTTCCTTGCTGATTATCGTTTCCTTTTTGGGCGTTTTCCTGTACTTGCACGTTGCGATCGAAAAATGTTTACAGTAAAAGATATTATCGAGACATAACTGATGGGCATCGAATAAGGCGAGGTGAAGCGTGGGCTTCGAGCGGGAGTCGTTTGACAAGCTGATGAAAGTGGTCTGGGGTAAGAAGTCTCAGATGCAGCAGGCGATGTCGCGTGATTCCAAGGGCGAGCCATTCATTATTCGCGAGCTTGAGTTCAAGGGCGCGCAAACGCCCTCGCAGTTGGCTACCGCGTTGAAGGTCACGTCGGGCAGGATTTCCACGCTGTTGGCTGCGTTGGAAAAAAAGGGTCTGATCGAGCGTGAGGTCGATCCCAACGACCGACGCATTGTGCATGTGAATCTTACCGAGCAGGGGCGGGCGAAGGCCAAGCAGCAGCGCGAGGATATGCGCGACGCCGTCTGCTGGGTCTTTTCGCAGATGGGGGAGCGTCGCACGCGCGAATTCGTGGATCTTACCGAGGAATTTGCCACATACGTGACCATCTGCATCCCTGGCCAGCCCCGCCCCACCGCCGAAGAAGTAAAGCAAGCCTTCGCAAAAGCCGAATCTGAAGATCCTGCGTAGGGACTGCCTACCACGTAAGCGTGCGCCTCACATGTGCCGTTCGCGACTGTAAGCTTGGCCAAACGGCCTTGAGTGTGTCGCGAATGGTATATGTTGGCCGCGCGCGACCGAGCTGAGAAGAATCGCTCTCAGCAAATACACAGAAATATGAGATTGTCTTACACTGTAAGTAATTAAATATCGTAAGACAATTCAATAGGACTTATGTAAATCATTAATCGCAATTCGATCAACTCATGTAGTTGATCCAACCAATCCATCAATCGCAAAAACTTCAAACGCAACACAAGAGAAGGAATCCAAGCATGTTCCGCATTATGCGATACCTCTCCAAAGCGGAGATAGGCCAGATGCTCATTGCACTGGTCAGCATCGTCGGGCAGATCTGGCTTGACCTGACCCTGCCGGACTACATGTCCGACATCACCACCCTCGTGGAAACCCCCGGCAGCGAAATGCACGATATTTGGATCGCCGGCGGCAAAATGCTGCTTATTTCGCTTGGATCGGCAGCATGCGCCATCATCACCGGCTATTTCGCGGCACGCATCGGCGCATCGTTCAGCCAGCGTCTGCGTTCCATGGAATTCCGCAAGGTAGAATCGTTCGGACCGGCTGAAATGAGCCGATTCTCCACAGCCTCGCTGATTACGCGTTCCACGAACGATATTACGCAGATTCAGATGTTCATCACCATGGGATTGATGATGATTGTCAAATCGCCGATTATGGCGGTTTGGGCCGTCTGCAAGATTGCGGGAGACGGTCTCGAATGGACGCTCGCCACCGGCATCGCGGTGGTGGTGCTGCTGGTCTCCATCACGATCCTCATGGTTCTCGTCATGCCGAAGTTCAAGTCCATGCAGCGACTGACCGATAACATCAACCTTGTGGCGCGCGAGAACCTCACCGGCCTGCGCGTGGTGCGCGCCTACAATGCCGAGGATTACCAGGAAGCCAAATTCACCAAGGCCAACAAGGAACTCACCGACACCCAGCTGTTCACCAACCGTGCCATGGCCTTCATGATGCCGTTGATGAACACCATCATGAACGGTCTTATGCTTGCCGTGTACTGGATCGGCGCCTACCTGATCGACGCGGCCGACGCGGCCGACAAGCTCACCACCTTCTCCAACATGGTGGTGTTCTCCAGCTACTCCGTGCAGGTGATCATGAGCTTCCTGCTGATGAGCATGGTGTTCGTGCTGTGGCCGCGAGCGGACGTGTCCGCACAGCGCGTGCTCGAAGTGCTCGACACCGAACCGCTGATCACCGACGGCACCCGAAGCGATGCTGGCGAAGCAGGCAAGCAGGGCGAAATCGAATTCCGCAATGTTTCCTTCACCTACCCGGATTCGCGTGAAGCCATGCTCGAAGGCATCAACTTCACTGCCAAGAAGGGCGAAACGGTCGCGTTCATCGGCTCCACCGGCTCCGGCAAATCCTCGCTCATCAACCTCGTGCCGCGTTTCTATGACGCGACGCAAGGCGAGGTGCTCGTCGACGGCGTGAACGTGCGCGACTACACGCTCAAGGCATTACGAGACAAAATCGGATATGTGCCGCAACAATCCTTCCTGTTCAAAGGCACGATCGCATCCAATGTCAGCTATGGCGACAATCCGCTCGACACCACCGATGCCGGCATCGTCGACATGACCGATACCTCGACCGCGGCCGGCAGAAAGCGCGAAAAAGAGCTGATCGCAACGCAAAACGAGCATCGCACACTCACTTCGGAACAGCGCGCCGACGTGCGCAACGCATGTGAAGTTGCACAGGCGACCGAATTCATCGCAACCAAGGAAAAGCAGTACGATTCCGCGATTTCGCAGGGTGGATCGAACGTGTCGGGCGGGCAGAAACAGCGTCTGTCGATTGCACGTGCCGTCTATCGTCATCCGGAAATCCTGATTTTCGACGATTCCTTTTCCGCACTTGATTTCAAAACCGACCGTGCCGTACGCGACGCGCTCGCCAAGGAAGCGAAAGATTCTACCAAACTGATTGTCGCGCAGCGCATCGGCACCATTATGGACGCCGACCGCATCGTGGTGCTCGACGACGGCAAGGTGGTCGGCCAAGGCACGCATAGCGAACTGCTGGAAAACTGCGATGTGTACCGTCAGATTGCGCAGTCTCAGCTGAGCGAAGACGAATTGAACGGCGGCAAGTCGGGCGAAAGCAAGCTGCCGGGCGAAACCGGCAAACCGATTGAAACCGGCAAGCCGTCCGTCGAAAGCGAATTGAACGAAAGCGAGGGTCGCTGATATGCCAGGAGGACCTATGGGACGCGGCCGCGGAGCCGTTGAAAAACCGCAGGATTTCGGTGGTGTGATGAAGAAACTGGTGCATTTCTGCCGCCACTACATTCCCGCCATCATTGTGGCGCTCGTATTGGGCGCGATCGGCACGGTATGCCAGATCGTCGGTCCGGACAAACTCAAGGACATGACCAACGAGATCGCCAAAGGCCTGCCTGCGCTAGTCAATGGCAAGCCGGTGCTCGGTGCGATCGACATGGACGCGGTCATGCACATCGCATGGCTGCTGGTGGCGCTGTATGTGGGGTACGCGGTGCTGTGCTACGTGCAAAGCTGGATGATGGCGAACGTCACGCAGCGCACCGCACAGGAGCTGCGCGAAGCCATCAGCGTGAAGATCAACAAGCTGCCGCTCAGGTATTTCGACAAGGTCAGCTACGGCGATGTGCTCAGCCGCATCACCAACGATGTGGACGCCATCGGCCAGACGCTCGGCCAGTCGGTCGGCTCGCTGATCACGTCGGTCACGCTGTTCGTGGGCGCGCTCATCATGATGTTCTACAACAATGTGATTATGACGGTGTGCGCCATCGCTTCCAGCCTGGTTGGCCTGCTCATCATGGGCGCAATCATGAAGGTTTCGCAGAAGTACTTCTCCCGTCAGCAGATCGCATTGGGCGATGTCAACGGTCACGTCGAAGAGATGTACGCCGGCCACACCGTGGTCAAGGCGTATTGCGGCGAGGCTGATTCGATTCGCGCGTTCGAAAAGTACAACTGCGATTTGTACGATTCGGGATGGAAGAGCCAGTTCCTTTCCGGCCTGATGATGCCGTTGATGAATTTCGTCGGCAATTTCGGCTACGTGGTTGTGTGCGTGGTCGGCGCTGTGCTTGCGATGGATGGCAAGATCGAGTTTGGTGTGATCGTTGCGTTCATGATGTACATTCGACTGTTCACCCAGCCGCTTTCCCAGTTCGCGCAGGCATTCCAGAACCTGCAGCGTTGCGCGGCCGCTTCCGAGCGCGTGTTCAGCTTCCTTGAAGAGCCGGAGATGGCCGACGAATCCGACAAGCAGGCGCTGCTCGGCGTGAACGGCAAACCGGTGCGCGGTGACGTTGAGTTCAGTCATGTGAAGTTCGGTTACGATCCGAGCAAGACGATCATCAACGATTTCTCCGCTTCGGTGAAGTCCGGTCAGAAGGTTGCGATTGTTGGTCCGACCGGTGCCGGCAAGACCACGATGGTGAATCTGCTGATGCGTTTCTATGAGATTTCGGGCGGTTCGATTGCGATTGATGGTGTGGATACGAAGTCCGTGCCACGCTGGAACGTGCATGACCAGTTCTCCATGGTATTGCAGGATACGTGGGTGTTCCGTGGAACAGTGCGTGAAAACATCGCGTATTCGAAGCCGGGCGTCACCGACAAGCAGATCGAGGACGCATGCAAGGCCGTGGGGCTGCACCACTACATCATGTCGCTGCCGAATGGCTATGACACAGTGCTTGACGACAAGGCCACGCTTTCGCAGGGTCAGAAGCAGTTGCTCACCATTGCGCGAGCCATGGTTGAGGATGCGCCGATTCTGATTCTCGACGAGGCCACCTCTTCGGTCGATACGCGTACGGAAGAGCTGATTCAGAAGGCTATGGACGCGCTGACCGTGGACCGTACGTCGTTCGTGATCGCGCACCGTCTGTCCACCATCCGCGATGCGGACATGATTTTGGTCATGAACCATGGCGACATCGTGGAAAGCGGTACGCATGAGGAGCTGCTCGCCAAAGGCGGTTTCTACGCCGACATCTACAACAGCCAGTTCGCCCTCACCGACTGATTCGCCGTTCTGGCTGGCTGATTCACAGGAGCCGCACGTCCCCAAAGACGTGCGGTCTTTGTTTATTTCGGCTGGTATTCGGCTGTTATGCGGATCGCAGGAAGAGTTCGGCCGGGAAGTTGCGGCTGACTGCGATTTGGCGGGATTCGTCCAATGTTGCGTATGTGAAATCGAACGTGCGTTGCAGTTGTGCTACGTCGGAAACGAACAGGGCCGTGGCCAGGCCGTCCGCAACGGCGGTGGGGTAGTCGCGTGCAAGATTGAGCGTTGCGTTTGCTGGAATGTATGCCCAGCTGGCTTCGGTTTGTTGCGCGGGCAGTCCGTCGATGGCATTGAGCAGATGATGAATGGCGATTTGGGTGCGCTCGTTGACTGCCACGTTCCAATGGCGTCGGCTGGGTGCGCTTGCGCACAACGCTCCGTTCGCAATATGTGCGATTCCGATTGCGTGGGACTGATCTTCCGGATCCTCAAGTGCGACGGAAATGGGCTGTTCCGCATGAATCAGCAAATCACTCCCGCATCAATCACGAATTGTGACGACTGCAGCATGCGCCCGAGCAGATCGACGAGATAGCCTTTGCCGCAGGCGCCGAAATCCAACTGCACCGGCTCATGCGTTACCAATGTGGTTCCGTGGCGGGTCACATCGCGTCCCCAAACGGCGCGTCCGCGCAATGCGCCCAAATGCTCGGGCGCATCTTGTGTAACCGTGAAACTCAGCGACGCATCGTATCCAAGTCGAATCAAATCCTCGCCGACGCACGGATCAATCGCGCCGGAAGTGGCGGAAAATAGCGCATCATACAGATCGAACAGCGGCGCGCACCAATCCGGAAAATCGAAACTTCCGCCATGCTCGGCCTTGCCGATCGCCGCAATCAGCGAATCATTGCGGAATCGAGACAGCACGTGTTCGTAATCCTCAATGAGCGATTCCATTGCGGAACGCACCTTGTCGTCGATCGGCGAATCCACGGAAATCACCATACCGGTGCCGAGCGCCCTATAAAACGCCGTGACAAACGGCATGCGTTGCGTCAAAGAATCCATGCCTCCGATGCTACCCGCCCATTTCCTCCAGCTACTGGGGAAATGGGACTTTCGCGATGGGGCGCATGGTACAGTTGCCGGCAGGGCGTCAACATGGAGGTTGATATGGGGAACGTCGAGAATGCAAGTGCAGCCACGCGCACAACAAAAACGGTGAAGAGCCTGCCGATGCCCAAAGTCTGGGCTTTCGCCGTCGGCCAATTCGGCTGGGCGCTACTTTCCGGCATTATTTCGAATTGGCTCGTCTACTTCTACCAGCCTGACAGCGAAACCATCTCGCAAGGGCAAACCGTGTTTGTACCGCAAGGTCTTGCCGTACTCGGCGTGGTGACCGTAGTCGGCGGCATCACCGCGTTCGCCCGCTTCTTCGACGCATTCGTGGATCCGGCCGTGGCAAGTCTTTCCGACCGTTGCACATCAAAATCCGGTCGTCGCATGCCGTTCCTCAAATTTGCGGCCCTTCCGCTCGCCCTCGTCACCGTGCTGGTGTTTTGGAGTCCAATCAACGATACGAGCTGGATCAACGGCGCGTTCCTGTTCGTCACGGTGATCGGCTACTACATTGCGCTCACGTTCTACTGCACGCCCTACAACGCGCTGATCGCCGAGCTTGGTCACGATTCCAAACAGCAGCTCACCATCTCCACCGCCATTTCGTTCACGTGGGTGGCCGGCACCGCCATTGCATACGTGGCACCGGTGATTTGGGCTGGTTTCGTGCCGGGCTTGGGGCGTGTGAACGCCATTCGTTTGACGTTCACCATCATGGCGGCCATCGCATTCGTGTGCATGCTGGTTCCGCCGCTCACCATCAAGGAACGCGATTACGTCAACTCGCAGCCCACGTCCGAATCGACCATCGAATCGTTGAAGCAGACGTTCGGCGACGGCGAATTCCGCAAGTTTGTCTGCTCCGACGTGGTCTATTGGGTTGCGATCACTACATTCCAGACTGGTTTGCCGTTCTTCGTGACAAGCCTGCTCAAACTTCCCGAGACCACGACCACCATCTATTTCGTGCTCATGACCGCAGTGTCGGTGCTGTTCTACATGCCGGTGAATGTATTGGCGAATCGTGTTGGCAAGAAGCGGATTCTGCTGGTCGCTTTCGTGATTTTCACATGTGCGTTCGCGTTTGCGGGCGCGCTTGGCTCCGGTCTGCTCGCTGCGATTCCGCCGATGGCGCAGGGCTTGATTCTCTCGATTGTCGGCGCGATTCCGATGGCCGCGTTCGGCATTCTTCCGCAGGCGATTGTTGCGAATATTGCCGACGCGAGCTCGAAAACGACCGGTCAGGATCGTCAGGGCATGTTCTATGCGGCTCGCACGTTTGCGATGAAGATGGGTCAGTCGGTGGCGATGCTGCTGTTTACCGGCGTGAGCACGATTGGCATGGCGTCGGGCGCCGGCTATCGCATTGCGGCTGTTTGCGCCGCGGTATTGTGCGGCATCGGCGGTGTGGTGTTCGCGTTCTACAACGAACGCAAGGTGCTTGACGTGCTCGAATCCTGATTCCGTCCATGCGCCCGCTGGCCTCACGATTTTGTTTTTCGTTGCTTTTTCGGAATCGTGAGGTCACCAGGGCGGAATCGTGAGGTCAGAAAGTCCAGCTCCATCCCAAATCCCCCAATTCCCGAATCTTCCAATCGCACGAATATGCATGGAGAGGAACGGCGAAAGCGCCTCAAAAAATCACTATGTGAGACGACTTGCGTGGATTACAGAAAAGAAGAATGGCGGAATTCCGCCATTTTAAAGGTTTCTACAACAAAACTGCCAAAAAATCAAGACTGTTCTTTCGATTTTTTTCGTTTTATCTTGTGAAGTCGGTGCGCACTGTGCGTATGGCAAAGGTGGCGCACTCGTGAATCGGATTGTGAACGGCTGAGAGAGGAAGCGGTCTTATGTCATCCTGCGATACGCAGCGGGCTACAAGTGTGTCCGGTCGCCTTGTCGCGTTCATTGCGGCATTGATGATCGCGTTGACCACGCTTTTCGCGACTACCGCAGTTCCGCAGCCGGCAATTGCCGCCGATGACGGTCAAACGAATTTTGATTCCTGGACTGCCGCTGCGAAGAACATCGAAGACCAGCTTGCGACTGCCGAAAAAGACTACAATGACGGCAATTACGGTCAGGCCGGCACCGATTTCCAGACCGCGCATTGGATCGGTTACGACGCATCCAACTTCTCGAAAGTCGTCAACGACACCATCAGTGCCGACAAGCAGAAGGAACTGCTGCAGCAATTCACCGATCTTGAAGGTCTTGCCTACCAGCAGGACCAAGGCGACGCCATCGCAGCCAAAATCGACGCGCTGACCGCCGAAATCAACGCAACCGCGCAAACGCTTGACGCGAACGCCGACCTCGCCAATCCTAAGGAATATGCGAAGCAGCGTGCCGCGCAAACCGCGGAAGAGCGCAAGAAGCTCGACGCGGCCAAGAAGAATTCATCCAAAGGCAAAGGCGACCGCACGTGGAGTGAGGTTGCCAGCGAAATGACCGTCATTCTCGACCAGGCATACGAGGCTGCCGCTGCCGGCAAGGGCGACGAAGGTGCCACGCTGGTCAACAACGCCTACTACCAGTACTACGAGAAGCTCGGCTTCGAAAAGAACGTGATGAACGCGATTTCCGGCGACCGTGTTTCGCAGGTCGAATACCAGTTCAAGATGACTCGCAAGACCATGCGCGACGGCGGTTCCGACAAGGAAATCAAGCAGCTCGTCGACGATTTGAAAAGCTGGCTTGTGAAAGACGCGGCCATCCTCGACGGTGGCGCGTCCGGCAATGTCAACGGCTTCACCAAACTCGTCACCAGCTCCGCCGGCCAGGCGTTCCTCATTCTGATCCGTGAGGGTCTCGAAGCGCTGCTGGTGGTGGCCGCAGTGATCGCCTACCTGGTGAAGTCCGGCAACAAGCGTTTCGCCAAGTGGATCTACCTTGGCGTGGTCGCAGGTCTGGCCGGCTCCGGTCTGGTCGCCGTACTCTTCACGTTCCTGTTCGGCGGTTCCGGCCCGATTCAGGAGATTTCCGAAGGCGTGTGCGCGCTGATCGCCACCCTCATGCTGCTGTGGACCAGCAACTGGATGCTCAACAAGAGCTCCGTGGAAGCGTGGAACAACTACATCAGGAACAAGACCGAAGCGGCTGTGGCCGGCGCGCAAAGCAAGGTCGAATCCGGTCAGAGACTGGGCTTGGGCATGATCGCCTCGCTTGCCATGTTAAGCTTCCTTGCCGTATTCCGTGAGGGCGCCGAAACGGTGATCTTCTACGAGTCCATCTACTCCATGAGCCAGGATGCGCACGGCATGTGGGTTGGCGGTCTGGCCGCCGCCGCGGTGCTGATCGTTATCTTCCTGATTCTGCGATTCACTTCGGTGAAGATTCCGATCGGCCCGTTCTTCCTCGTCACTTCGATTGTGATGGCCGCATTGGTTGTCATTTTCGCGGGTGGCGGCATCCACGCGCTCATCGAGGGTGATCTTATTGAAGGCACCTACTTGAGCAGCGTGCCAACTAACGATTGGATCGGCTTGTATCCGTACGTCGAAACGATTACGGCGCAGGTGATTGCCGCGATCGCGGTGGTTGTGCTGTTCGTGGTCGGTTTCATCAAGAAACACAGGATGAAGTTGGCCGCGCAGGCGGAACAGGCTAAGTAAGCGCCAATCAATAATCACAAGTAAAGATTTAGAGATTTCCATAAGTTTCCAACGTTCCTCAAGGAACCAAAGAAAAGGAAGAGAACACAATGAAGAATAAGAAGATCGCCGCCCTGCTCGGCATCCTGTTGGCAGGCTCCATGGCCTTCTCCCTGTCCGCATGCGGCAATTCCGACAATGCCGCATCCAGCGGCAAGTCCAGCGCCTCCACGTCGGAGACCAAGGGCGCCGACGACTCCAGCTCCAGCGATTCCGGCGCGGGCTTCGAGGAGATCCAGGTCGATGAGAACCATTCCGACCAGGAAGTCGGCCCGCTGACCGTCAACGCCGTGTACTTCCAGCCGATCGACATGGAACCGTCCGGTATGGGCCTGAAGGCCGCCGACGCGAGCTTCCACCTGGAAGCCGACATCCATGCCAACGAGAAGGGCACCGAGCTCGGCTATGGCAAGGGCGACTTCGTGCCGGACCTCACCGTGAACTACGAGATCATCAACAACGCGAACAACGAGACCGTTGGTTCCGGTACCTTCATGCAGATGAACGCTTCCGACGGCCCGCACTACGGCGCCAACGTCAAGCTCGACGAGGCTGGCTCCTACAAGCTCGTGCTGAAGATCGAATCTCCGGAGAAGAAGGGTTGGATGCTGCATGTTGATCCGGAAACCGGCGTCAAGGGCCGCTTCTGGACCGAGCCGCTCGAGGTCACTTTCCCGGAGTGGAACTACACCCCGCAGGAGTGGTGATCTGAAACGTGAGTTCCGGCACATGCCAAGCGAAATGGTTTGGATGTAAGCCTGAATTCATGTTGAGATTCAACTCGTGGTTAACGCCGTTCACGTATCGCGAAACGTATGCAAGTAGCGCGAATATGGGTACGGCGTTCGCGGTTGCCTGGATAGTCGTTCGACGCATTCAAGGCCGTTTGGCCGAGCCTACGGTCGAACAACCATCCAAGCAACCGCTCTCTTGCGTTTGAGGGGATGCGCTTTTGGGAGATAACGCGCTTTTGGGGGAATCTTGGTAAGGGGGTTCCTTTTGTGTGCCGAATTCACTAGGCTTTGACAGGGATATACAACGAAAGGTGTGAGATGCTGACGCAGTACGTCACGGTGTTGCAGGGAACGCTGGCACCGGCTTTGCTGATTATGGCGCTGAACGTGATGCTCACGGTCGGTGAGGGGCGTGACAGGCCGTTGAGCGCGTACTGGCGTCTTGCGGGCTTCATTATTGGATTCGCGGGTGCCATTGTGTTCGCCGCGTTGCGTGCATCCGCGATGATCAATCAGCGTACGTTCGTCAATTACCCCACGTTGTGGTGTTGTGTGATTTTCGATATCGCAGTGTTCGTTGTTGTGCTGTTCGCACGTCGCATCACTACGAATTGGCATGATCATCGCGCGTTGCTCGATATTGCGAATGCGATTGGCGCTCTTGCGATTGCCTCCACCACCTTCCGTGCGTTGCCTGATGTTATTTTGCGTTTGACGATTTTTGTGGAGCCAGGAGATCCGATCTTCACTTCGGATATGCTGCTTCGTGCGCTTGGTTTCGTATTGGGTGCGGCCACTGCGATTGTTGCAGCGTTGATTTTCCGTACGATGCGTTCCACTGCGATTCGTTGGTCGTTCACCACGGCCGTGCTGCTGCTGATTGTGCTGCTGTTTGTCTCGCATTTCACTGATCTTGCGCAGATTCTGCAGTCCAAGCGCATCGTTCATTTCCCTACGGAAGCGTTCCTGGCGTTGGTGTGGTGCATCAATCATCAGCGTCATATGGTCATTGCCATGGTGTTGGTGTTCATCATTCCGGTGGTCGCCAGCATTGTGATGGGCTTCAAAATCAAGCCGGAAGGCGCAAACGAGGCCATTGTGCGATCGCATATCGCGTTCCGTCGCCGTGCGAAGGCGGCCGGCGCATGGAGTCTTGTTGCGATGATCGGCATCACGTTCGCGCTCACGTATGGTGTGGCGCAAACGAAGAAGGTCATTACGCTGTCTCCGCCTGAGGATTATTCGCTGAGCGACGGCGTGGCCACCATCAAATTCAGTCAGATCAACGACGGTCACCTGCATCGCTTCCAATACAAGGCGAAAGATGGCACGGTAATGCGTTTCATCATCATCAAAAAGAATGGTGGAGCGTACGGTGTCGGTCTTGACGCATGCGATAACTGCGGTGACGCGGGCTATTACGAGAAGGATGGCAAGATCATCTGCAAGAAGTGCGATGTCGCCATCAACCTCGCCACTATCGGATTCAAGGGCGGCTGCAATCCTGTGCCGTTCGATTATCAGGTTGAATCCGGCAAAATCGTAATTCAAACTTCGACGCTCGACGCATTGTCGACGCATTTCCAGTGAGCGGAAAGAGGTAGTCATGTTCTTTTTTCGAATGATTTTCCGCTCGTTCAGCAGGCAGTTCAAACGCAGACTGCTGATCGCGGTCACCGTGTGCCTGTCGGCCACGGTCAGCGTGGCCATGCTGGGTGTGGTGTTCGACGTTGGAGACAAGCTGAACGCGGAACTGTCGACGTACGGTTCCAACATCACCGTGCAGCCCAAGGCCGATGCCGTCGTCAACGACCTGTACAACACGGGGGGTGACGCGAATAGCAGCGCTTCCGGCACTTCCGAATCCGATCCGACCACATTTCTGAAGGAATCGGACGCACCGAAGATCAAAACCATCTTCTGGGCGTTCAACATCACGAATTTTGCCCCCGAACTTAATATCCATGCTGACGTGAACTGCGCGTCCGAATCGGTGGATTCCAGCTCCTGCAAGGCTTCCGGCGTGCCGATCGTGGGCACATGGTTCGCCAAGACCCTGCATATGGATTCCGGTGAATCCACGGTGGCGGGCATGAACGGCATGCGTTCGTGGTGGAAGCTTGACGGCTCCTGGCCGAAAGACGATAGCGCGCAAGGCCTGATCGGCACCACGCTCGCATCCAAACTCGGCGTGACCAAGGGAGATACCGTAACCCTCTACAAAACCACCGCCGACGGCAGCCGCAACAAGCAGCGGATCACCATCACCGGCATTTACGATTCCGGCGATAGCGACAACAATGCGATGTACATTCCGTCATCCACCGCGCAGGTGCTTGCGAATCTGCCTGATTCCATCGACAAGATCGAAGTCAAGGCTCTGACCACGCCAGACAATGATTTGGCGCGTAAGGCGTCGAAGAATCCGAATGCGCTCACGCAAGATGAGTGGGAAACATGGTATTGCACCGCGTACCCTTCGTCCATCGCCTATCAGATCGAAGAGGTCATTCCCGGTTCCGTAGCCAAGCAGGTGCGTCAGGTGGCCGCATTACAGGGCGATGTGCTGCAGAAAACGCAGGCGGTGATGGTGCTGATGACCGTGCTTTCGCTGGTTGCGGCCGCTATTGCAGTGGCGAATCTGATGGCCGCCTCGATTGGTGAGCGCGGTTCAGAATTGGCGTTGCTGAAGGCGATTGGTGCCACCGATGGTGCGGTTTCTCGCCTGATGCTCGCTGAGACGGCTGTGATTTCGTTGGTTGGTGCGATTGTCGGTGCGCTGTTGGGTTCCGGTGTTGCGCAGATTGTGGGACATGTGGTATTCGGTTCCGGCATTACGATGCGTCCGATGGTGTTTGTGCTGGTGTTTGTGCTGCTGACGCTTACCGTGCTGATCGCCTCGTTCTCGTCGATCCGTTCGATTCTGGGACTTAAACCTGCGGAGGTCTTGCATGGCCGTTGATTTCAACTTGGGTTCCGTAAACTCGGCCGCGGCTGCGGCCTCGGTCACGAACGGCACACTGTGCTGTTCGTCTGCGGAGGTGTTGCATGGTAGGTGAGTTCAAGACAGTCCGTAAGGGGCATGAGATGACTAATCGCAAGATGTTCTTCACCATGCTGTGGGGCGCGGTGTTCCGTCGTCGTTCGCGGGCCGTTATGGCCGTGATCGCCTCCATGGTGGGCGCTGCCACGCTGTTCTGCCTTGCGGCGACGTGTATTGCCGTTCCACAGCAGATGAACGAGGAAATGCGTGCGTATGGTGCGAATCTTATCGTCACGCCGTCCGAATCAGCCGAAAAGTCCCACGGCATCGACACCGATACCGTCAAAGCGTTGAACCAGATGGTGAAAGGCTCGTACAGCGCCCGTTCCGCCGCTTACCGGTATGAAAGCGTGCGCATCAATTCTGCGCCATACACGCTGGCTGGCATCACAACCAAAGACGTGAAGGCGCTCAACCATCATTGGAACGTGACTGGCGATTGGCCCAGCAAAGGCAACGTGATGCTCGGCCGTGACGTGGCAGACGCGCTCGGCGTCTCCATCGGTTCGACCGTAACCATCGGCTACCGCGCATCCGACGATGCGCAGGATTCCGGCGCTCTTAGCCAAACCGAAGCGCAAGCCAAAGAAAACGGCCGCGTTTCGTCCGACATTATGGAAAACACCGGCACTGAATTCCGTGTCGGAGGCATCGTCGATACGGGCGGCAGCGAAGACGAAATCGTCTACGCGGTCAACGCTGACGTGGCCAAACTGGCCGGTTCCAAGCGTGGCGCGGACGTGATCGAATATTCCGTCAATGCGGTAGGCAGCGAACTCAACGATGTCGTCAAATCGATCAATGCGAATCCGTCAACCGGCGTGAAAGCGCAGACCGTCACCAAAATCACCTCATCCGACACTCGTATCATCGCCATGCTGCAAACCCTGTTCTGGATCGTGTCGCTGGTCGTGCTCGTGCTGACGTTTGTGGGCGTGGGCACCACCATCAGTTCCATCGTGTCTCAGCGACGCAACGAAATCGGCTTGCGCAAGGCGTTAGGCGCATCCTCGCACGCCATCGGCATCGAATTCTATGTGGAATCCGCCATCTACGGACTGATTGGCGGCCTGATCGGCACTGCCATCGGCTACCTGCTGGCCCGCGTGCTGTGCGTATCCGTATTCGAACGTGCCATTGGCTTCAACTGGCTGTTGGGCGTCGCTTCGCTGCTGTTGAGCGTGCTCATCGCCGTCATCGCATCCATCCCGCCGGTTCGCCGCGCAACCCGTATCGACCCCGCCATCGTTTTGAGGGAGGAATAATCATGAGTTCCGAACATACGTTGAATACGTTGCTTGAATTGGATCATATTTCCAAGATTTACGGCGATTTGCGTGCCGTCGACGATTTGACTTTGACCGTTCCGCAAGGTGAATGGCTTGCGATTGTCGGTTCGTCGGGTTCCGGCAAAACCACGCTGATGAACATGATTGGCTGCATGGACACGCCTTCAAAGGGTTCCGTCATGCTGGAAGGCCGCAAGTTGGAGGATTTGAACGCCAAGCAGCTTGCCGACGTGCGCAAGAACATGATCGGATTGGTGTTCCAGAAGTTCTATCTGGTACCGCATCTGACGGCTGTGGAAAACGTGATGGTGGCACAGTACTACCATTCCGTAGTCAACGAGCAGCAGGCGTTGGAAGCGTTGGAACGCGTCGGTCTGAAGGAGCGTGCCCACCATCTGCCCGGACAGCTTTCCGGCGGCGAACAGCAGCGTGTGTGCATCGCACGTGCGCTCATCAACTGTCCGAAACTGATTCTTGCGGACGAACCGACCGGCAATTTGGATGAGAAGAACGAGAAAATCGTGCTTGACCTGTTCCGTCAGCTGCACGAGCAGGGCACTACCATCATCGTCGTGACCCATGATGCGCTTGTCGCATCCTGCGCCCAGCGCGAGATCATGCTCAACCATGGCGTGCTCGTCGGTGAGAAGTGGAATGATGAAGCCGCAAAGAAAGCCTATGAGCAGGCGGGTGGCAAGCCGGCATACACCGGTTCCGCTGCGGAAGGCGCACAGAATGGCGAGACGGCCATCAGCTTCGCCGATCCGACCAAAGCCGCGAAAACCGGCAGTGAGGAATAAGCTGAAATCAGCCGAACAATCCAAGCCATAGCACTGACGAATCGTACGGAGCGAACATGAGCAACGAATCATCGAATGCGATCAAAGTGATCGCACTGTCTGCGGCAAGCCTTGCGCTGCTGTCGGCATGCGGCGAACCCACGGCGACACCGATGGACGATGAATATGCCGGAAATTCCGGCGAAAGCGTGCAATCGCAGGAAGAAAATTCGAAGAACAGCGGTAGCGCCACCGACTCCGGCGATTCTGCGGATTCGGACGACAAAAACCATGCCGACGATCCGAACGGCACTACATCCGACAAGCAAGACACCGGCAACTACGCCGACGGTACCTACTCGATCAACGGCCAGTACGGGCCGGTGGGCGAAGACACCATCGACGTGCATGTGACGGTCAAAGATCAGACCGTCACCAATGTGGAGGTTATCGGGCATCCGTTCACGTCCATCTCCAAAAAGCACCAGAATGCGTTCGCCGAAGCCATCAACGGCGTGGTGGACGGCAAGCCGCTCAAAGACCTCAAGGTAGACAAGGTGGCCGGTGCCAGCTGGACGTCGGAAGCGTTCAACAAGGCGTTGGACGTGGCCCGTCAGGAAGCGTCGATCCAGTAGGTCCAGTAGCGGCGAAAAGTCTGCAAACGTACAATGAGCGCCTCAGCTACAGCCTCACTCAAAGAGTGATTAAAGGCCGTAGCGGGGACGCTCATGAGTTTCAGATACTACTACGTGCAACTCTGCTCTGCAATGCCTTTCAGGCGGCCATAACGGGCCACAGAACAGCCGTCATGTTCTCAGGCCAAGGAATACTCGCGTCGCCATGCAACGCCTTACAGGCGAGCATGGAGCCGAGTATCGTGCTGAACAGGAATTGCGGATCCAATCCATTACGGAACACTCCGGCCTTCATGCCGCGATCGACAAACTCAGAAAAACGCTTTTCCGCGGGAACGAGCACCTGATCCGCAATCGCATTCAACGAAGGATTATCGGAAGAAAGCACCACACCGACGGCTTTCAAACCAAGCTCACTGTCGAAAAAACAGCCCTGAATGCGTTGCAGTATCGTCAGCAGACCGTTTTCCGACAACTCGACATCGCTGAAATCCGGCAATCCCGCAACTTCCAACTGAACGCGGCGCAACAGATCGTCCGCATTCTTATAGCGACGGTAAATCGTGGTTTTCGCAACACCGGAACGACGGGCGACCTCTTCAATGGTCACCGCACCGACACCATCGGAAATCACAATCGCAAGCGTGGCCTTCATGATCTTATGATCGGTTTGCTCGCGAAGCTGCTCGCGCCGGCTCTGCGCCTTGCGAACGGCCTCATGCACGTCACTGACCGCGTCGGAAACCACATCGGAAACGGCTTCGGAAACCGCCTCATGCACTCCGGTAATCATGCGACCACCTTGGTGCTTTCCACCTTCGCCACATACCACTTATTGAATTTGACCAGCGGAATACGCAGCAGCAAGCCAATCAGCAGCAGCGGAATCAGGAACAGCAACAGCGAACCGATCGCATGCCAATAATCATTGTTGTAAATACCGGCAATGGCCGCACGCAATGCCGTAATCGCATGCGTGGCCGGCAGGAACGGGCTGATATCGCCGATGATCTTCGGCAGCACGGCAAGCGGATACGCGCCGTTCGCGCCGGAAATCTGCAACACCAGCGTCAGCACGCCAATGGCCTTGCCCACGTTGCCGAAGCTCGCCACCATCGTGTAGGTGAAGAACGAGAACACGAGGGAGGCCACCCAGCCGGTCAACATGAACAGCCACGGGTGCACTGCCTGAATGTGCAGGAACAGCAGGCCGCCGCCCAGCGAGAACGTGCTCTGCAACAGTGCGATCACGGCGAACACGCCATAATGGCCGAGGAACAGCTGATGCGGCTTCGGATTGTCGAGCTCCTCACGATTCTTGCGCGACACCGTGGTCTTGAGTGTTACGGCCATAAGCAGCGATCCCACGAACAACGGCAGAATCGTGTAGAACGGAGCCAATTGCGAGCCGAAATTCTCCACAGGGAACACGGCCGTGCGCTTCACTTGGACGGGGGCCGCAAGAGCCGCCGCCAGCGAATCGGTGTTGTTGCCGAGCACGTCCTTGACGGTGTCCATATTGCCGCTGTTCAGCGCGTCGGAAAGCGTGCCATTGAACGAAGACAGCGCGGTGCCCGCCTTAGTGAGGCTTTCGGCGGTGGAATCCAACACCGTGCGAATATTGGTCAGCTGCTTGCCTGCCGACTTCGTGGTGCTGTTGAGATCTCCCAACGCGCCCTTCAGATCGGTGGCCGTGCTGCTCAGTGCGGTGGCCGTGCTGCTGATCGAATCGGAAATGTCGTTGAGCTGCGGCTTGAGCTGGCTGTCGAAATCGGTTTTGATGCCGTCGATGGAGGCCTTCGCCTGCTGGGCAAGTTGGCTCACGCGCTCGCGGTCGGCTGTGGTGTCGCTCACTTTCGCGTCGATATTGTCGGCGCTGGTGTTGAGTGAGTTCGCTAGATCGTTGAGTTGCGTAATGGTCGCGCCCACGTTGGTTTTGAGATGATTGATGGCGATTTTCGCGACTTCCGGCACCAGATTGTTGTTGCTGAGCTCGTCGAGGGCATCGTAGATGTTCTGATAGCCTTGCGCCTGCTTAGATACGTTCGCAGCCTGATTGCGCAGGGCGGTGGCCGTATTGCCGGCTTGGGTGCCCGCATTGTTGAATACGCTGTCAATATCGGTGGAGACAGCGCCGAAGCTGTTCGACGAGCTGCTCAACGCGGTGCTGAGCGCATTCGTGCTGGTTTTGACGGCTCCGGTCAGATCGTTGATGCCGTTCTTCGACTGTTTGAGCTCGTTGACGGCGTTCTTCGCGCTGCCGCTCACGTTGGAAAGCAGGCTGTTGGAGCTGTCGAGCAGGTTCTGCGCGCTCAACGTCAGCGAGCTGAACGTGGTCAACGCGGATGACGTGTCGTTCAGCGTGTTCGCGAAGTTGTTCATATTGTTGCTGAAGTTGGTGAGCGTGGCCTGCGATTTCGGTTTGTCAAGCTCATCGGCCAGCTGCGAGGCGATGTTGAGCGCGGTGCTCGTCAACGTTGCGGAGAACATTTCGTTGATCTGTGCTGCCACGGTGTCGGCTCCCTGGCCGGTGATCTTCGGAGCGAGTGCGTTCTTCTTCTCGTTGTTGTAGTAGGTGAGTGTGGCATGGTCGCCGTCCGCGGTGAAGAATGTCATCATGCGGGTGCTGAAATCCTTCGGAATCACCACTGCTGCATAGTATTTGCCGGATTTGGTGCCGTCGATGGCCTCTTTTTTGGTGGTGAAGGTCCAGTCCATCTGGTCGTTGGCGCGCAAGGTGTTGACCACCTGATCGCCGATACTGATCTTCACGGGAATGAGATCGGACTTGTAGCCTTCATCGTCGTTGGCGACGGCGAATTTCAGATTGCCGGTGTTGGCGAATGGATCCCAGCTTGCGCTCACGTTGAACCAGGAGAACAGGCCAGGAATTACCACCAGTCCGATGACGATGATGATGGAGACGATGTTGCTGGTCAGGCGTCGAACGTCGCCGACGAACAGTTTCCAGATGTTTTTCATGCGTTGCTCCTTTCGCTGTTACCGTTGGGATTGGTGTTGCTCGCTGTGCCGGTGTTGCCGGTCGCGTTCATGGCCTGTACCAGTGTTGCGATGCCGTCGGCATCGGCTTGGCTGGTGTCTGCGACGTTGGCGATCGCCTGTTTGGTTTCGTGTTTTCTTCGTTGTGCCTTGCGCATCAGCTTGTCTCGCCTGATTTGTTGCGCACGCTTCTTGCGGCGCAGCCTTGCAGCTTGGCGTTCCACCAGTTGTTCGCGAATCGCTTCGTCGCTGAGGCTGCCGAGTTCCACCTGGCGTTGCAGGCTGAAACGCATATATTCGATGACCATCAGGAATCCGATGATGAGCAGCACCCAGATGATCCAGGTGGCAAGCACCACGATCTTCTCGCCGTTGGTGAAGGAGAAGATCAGCACCAGAATCACCGGCACAATGAAACCGGCAACCAGCGCGCCACGCTTGAGCTTCGGATACAGTTCGGCGAAGCGGCTCGCACGTTCCTCGATCGCCTCACGGTAGCCGCCCTTATCGGCGAGCACTTGAATGGCCTGGGACACGTTGTAGCCGCGTTCCGGAAGCTGTACCTCCTCGCCGATGATCATGTCGCTTTCCTTGATCTGACGGGCGAACAGGCGGTTGAGATTGACCAGCAGCGGGCGAATCGCAAGTCCGATGAAGAACGCGACCACGGCGAACATCAGTAGCGCGCCAATCGACTTGAGCCAATGCCCGTCGTAGAAGCCGGCAATCGTCTCACGGAACGCGTCAATCGAATAACTGAATGGTACGAACGGGTAGACCATGCGGAAGAATTTCGGCATCATCTCAATCGGATACAGGCCGGAAGCGCCCGGAATCTGCACGATGATCAGCGCGACGCACAGTCCCTTGCCAATATGCATGAACGTGGTCGATAGTGCGAAGGTGATGCTCAGATATACCAGCGACGTGATGATGCCGGTAAGCACGAACAACGGTGCATTCACGGTCTGCACGCCGATGATGAGGTTGCCGATGGTGGTGATCGCGCCTTGGATGGCGCCCATGATGCCGAGCAGCATGTAGCGGGCGAAATATTTTTCGGAAGTGGTCAAGTCGAGGTCTTCGAGGCCTTCATCGTCGACCTCCACCTTGAAGATCACCACGAAGGCGAACGCGCCCACCCACAGGGCCAGGTTGGTCATGAGCGGAGCCATGCCGGAACCGTAGGAGTTCATCGGATACACGTTTTTCGTGTCGATCACCGTGGGGGACTGCATGAACGAAGCGATTTTCTCCGTGTTGAGGGAGCTGTCGCCGGTCAGGCTTTTCAGCATGTCAACGCTGCCGAGCGCTTTCAGGTCGGTGCTGACGGTGATGAGCTTGTTCTCCACCTGCTCGAGCTGCTTGTCGGTGTTCTGCAGCGTGGTGCGGGTGTCGTTCGCCACCTGGTCGAGTTGGTCGAGCACGGCGGAGGTCTGGTTGACCACGGTGGTCTGGCTGGTTACGGTGCCGGACAGTGTGCCGGCGGTCATGGCGAGCGAGCTCAGACCGGAGTTGAGCTGGGGGAGCGCACCGGAATTCAACGTGTTGCGGGCATCTCCCATGCTTTTCAGCGAATTTTGCGTGCTGGTGTTGAAGTCGGTGGCGAGTTTGGACACGCTGTCGGACGTGGATTGCGTGTTCTCGCTCAACGTTTTGAGGTCGTTGAGCGTGCCAGCGGCCGTGTTGTTGGTGTCTTCGAGCTTCTTGATGATGTCTTGGTACTGTGCGTTGTCGCTGACGTTCTTGAGCTTCTCGATGAGCCGGGCGTTGCTGTCGGTCACGCTTTGCATGTTGCTGACGGCCTGCTGTGCGGTGCCGCTTGCGGACGAGACGGCCGTGGTCACCTTGTTGATGCTGGTGGTGGTGTCGCTGGCGGCCTGCGAAATCAGGCCGGAACCGTTTTCCAAAGCGGTGTTGGCGTTGGACGTGAAGGTATTGAGGCCGTTTTGTGCGGTGCCGATGGCGGTGGCGGTGTTCGCCAGGCCCTTGCCCGCGCTTGCTGCGGCCAGCTGCACGTCGTTCATTGCCTGACGGGCGGATTGCGTTTGTTGCGGCACGTTGGCGAGCTGTGCGTCAAGATCTTCGATGGTGGAGCGGATGAGGCTTACGTTCTTCTGGGTTTTGTCGAGTTCTGCTGTGGTTTCGTTGACGAAGGAGTTGGTTTTGCCGTTGATGGTGCCATTCGCGGAGTTCACGGCTTTAGTGAGCACTTCGCTGACGGTGGAGACGAAGGTGTTGTTGACGGTACGGTCGACGGTGGTCGCGCCTTGGTCGGTGATTTTCGGGGAGATTGGGCTCGATTTTTCGTTGACATAGTATTCCAGCGTCGGCCGGTTCTTGCTGTCGGTCACGACGTTGGCGAGATCCTCGCTGAAATTGGAGGGGATGATGATCGCCGCATAGCAGTCGCCGGACTGTACCGCTTCCATCGCTTCGGCCTTGCCCATGAATTCCCAGCCAAGCTGGTCGTTGTCTTTCAGCGTGTCTTCGATCTGGTCGCCGAGGTTCATTTTGCCGAGCAGGGCGTTGTCGGTGCCTTTGTCGACGTTGGCCACGGCAACTTTGATACCTTGGGTATTGCCATACGGATTCCAGAATCCGTAGATGTTGAACCATGCGTACAGCGGCGGAATGATGGTTATACCGATCATGATGACCCAGGCGGCAGGTACGGTGACGAGTCGTTTGAGGTCACGACGCAGAATCTGCAGTACGTTGCGCATTGTCTCCCCAGTCCAATGGATGTTCGACCGTGTTCGCGCGTAGCGATACGTTATTCGTAGCGCTACGCCTCCCGTATCGTAATACCCGCTCTCGGACAAATTTGGGCACAGGCGTAAATGCGCTCCGTCCATGACTGAAATAAACACGACAAACCGCGGCAGGACTGTGAATCTTGCTGTTGGAGACCGCGCAACTTGCCTTCTGTGTCTGCGCAAGTCGAGTCTGCTGTCTGCACATCTTGTGATTGCGGGATGACATGTGACTTGCGCAGGCAGAAATCGCAGGTTGTGCGCGTTGCGCGCAAACAATCATCTCGTGTAGCGCACTGCGATCGGGTTTTGGTAGCGTTGTGCAGGGAAGGACGAACAAGCATGAGCAAGATTGAAGATGTGAGCGAAGCCATCGCCGACGAAACCGAAATCGCAGCAATCGAAGAGGCCGGCATCATTGCGCAATCGCAATCGGCGGAAGATGACGGCAATCCTGCTGACCGCAGGCTGCCGCTGATTGCACGTATTTACGGCATCGTCATGTTGATCGAAGGCGTGGTGACGTTGCCGATCATCGTGATTTCCTGCCTGTATGCAGTCCACGCCGCGCTTTCCGGCAAACTGGCGTTTGGCGCGCTGAATCTCACCACTATTCTGTCGGTTATTCATGCTGCAGTGCTGCTGGTCTCCACCGCATGCCTTGCGATTTTCGGCATGCTGCTGATTCTCAACAAGCGTCGGCATATCGCGCAATGGACGTATCTGATGATTCCGCTCACGCTTGCGGAAGGCCTATTGTCGTTGTCGTTGCAGGGTTTGGGCGTGAATCTGATCAGTCCGACCGTGCAGCTGCTTGTATTGGTTGCGTTGCATATCACGGCTGATCCGTCGCTGCGCGAGGAGCGACGTTTGCAGTTCGCGCTTCGTCGTTTGGATGCGCGCAGCGAGTATGAGACGGCTGTTTCGAAGGGTATGGCCGGCCGTGATCTGACCGGCAAGGGCTATATTTCGCTTGATTTCTTCAACCTGTTTTGGCTGTTTGTGGTCGGATGCGTGTTCGGTCTGGTAGTGGAGACGCTATACCACTATGTGCTGTTCGGCGAATGGCAGGATCGCGCCGGATTTTTGTGGGGGCCGTTCTCGCCGATCTACGGCTTTGGCGCGGTGATCCTGACGGTATTGCTCAACCACTTGTGGCGGTCGAATTGGATGCTGATCTTCTGCGCCAGCGCGGTGATTGGCGGCGCGTTCGAATATTTCACCAGCTGGTTCATGGAGGTTGCGTTCGGTATTCGCGCGTGGGATTACACGGGTCAATGGCTGTCGATTGATGGGCGCACATCCGGCAAATACATGTTTTTCTGGGGAATACTCGGCTTGGTGTGGGTGAAGCTGATTCTGCCGCATTTGCTTGCGATGATTCAGCGTATTCCGTGGAAGATTCGCTATACGTTGACGGCGGTGTGTTTCGCGCTGATTTTCGTTGACGGCGTGATGACGTTGATGGCGCTGGATTCCTGGTATTCGCGTATGGCGGGTATTGCGCAGGATTCGCCCGTTTCGCAATTCTTCGCCACGTATTTCGACGACGACTTCATGGCCAATCGGTTCCAGACCATGACGCTCGACCCGTCCACGGCCAGCCGCATGTAGCGTCTGACTGTTTTATGGATGACTGCTTTATGGGCTAGATGGCGAAGCTTTGTGGAAGAACGTGTATGGTGCGTCCGCTATTGGTTGCGCCGTGCACGGCTGCATGTGACCTGTGCCCGCACTGCCTTTGTGGACTCGGTGCCCTGCGACTTCTACGCGCTTAGGCGGCGAAGCTTTGCGCGAGCTGGCGGATCAGATCCGGCCTATGTCCACTCCATGAGGAGTTCGGTGAGATGACGACCGGAATCTGCTTGAAGCCAGCGTTTTTGATCTGTTCGAAGGTGGACGGGTTCTTCGTCAGATCAACGGTGTCGTAACGCACGCCCAGCTTTGCGAGCTCTTGTTCGGTGGCTTCGCATTGCGGGTTGCTCGGATTGGTGAAGACGGTCACGGTCATTCGATTTCCTCCCTATGCAAAAATGGCTTCCGTCGTTTGCGAAAGCCGTGTCGGCCACGTTCTTCGGTTATGCTCGCTTACGCAAGCCACTATCTAGCATACACACTACAGGTAGTGGTGTGTCGTGAGTTTCCTCACTGTATATAGTGGGAATTCCCCAGAATTCCCCAAAATACGAACGTTTGTTCGAATATGTCTAGTGTACCCCAAACCACGGAATTCACGTCCAAGCGCATGTCGAAACTGCTTCTAGTGCTGTTTCTAATGCTGTTGGATGGGCGCAAGATGCGTTTCGGGAGGTCGTGAAATGACATCGAGTCTGCGATGCCTGTAGCGGTGAATGTGTTGAATAAATGTTGAATCGGACCATTTGATCCATTAGACTGCACAAACAAGAAAGTCTCGGAAACCGTTGAAAACATTGACTTCCGAGACTTTTCGCATGTGCCCCCCGTGGGATTCGAACCCACAACCCACGACTTAAAAGGACGCTGCTCTAACCGTTGAGCTAGAGGGGCAACAGTGAGACAGTATACAGCATATTTACGCAAAACGCCACACGAATCAGCTGTAAGTAACAAAAAACGTGGATTATCACCAAGTCATCGCCGAATCATCATCGAATTCTCGCGAATCGCAGCGTCATTTCTGCATATCTGCTCGTACAGTGGAACGCATGTCATGTACCACGATTCTTGTAGGCAAGAAAGCCAGCTACGACGGATCCACCATCATCGCACGCGACGATGATTCCGGTTCCGGCCGTTACGATCCGAAGAAATTCATTGCGGTCGCACCGCAAGACCAACCGAGGCATTACCGCAGTGTGCTCAGTCATGTCGAAATCGACCTTCCTGACAATCCATGCCGATACAGTATCGTGCCGAATGTGCTGCCGAATCGCGGAATTCTCGCGGAAGCGGGCGTCAACGAGCGTAATGTGGCGATGAGCGCCACTGAAACCATCGCGGTCAACGAGCGCGTGCTAGCCGCTGATCCGCTCGTTGAACTGCAGCCGGCGAACGAAGCCACTAACACCCCCGAAGTCCCGGGCGGAATCGGAGAAGAAGACATCATCACCCTTGTGCTGCCTTACGTCACCACGGCACGCGAAGGCGTTGCACGTCTTGCCGAACTGCTTGAAACATACGGCACTTACGAATCGAACGGCATCATTATTTCCGACGTAAACGAAATCTGGTATGTCGAAACGATCGGCGGGCACCATTGGATCGCCCGCCGCGTGCCGGACGACTGCTATGCGACCATCCCCAACCAGCTCGGCATCGACGATTTCGACTTCGACGACGCCTTCAACGCCCAGCGTGAATTCATGTGCAGTGCCGATTTGCGCGAATTCATGGACTCGCACCACCTTGACCGCACTATGAGCGCGGCTGCAAGTAGCGGCTTCGGATTCCAGCCGACTGGCGCTTTCGGAGACGCCAGCATGAACGGCGGCGGCAATAGCAGTAGCGGCGCGGCGCTGGGTCACAACCATTTCAATCCGCGCACGGCTTTCGGCACCGCCACCACCAAAGACCGCATCTACAACACGCCGCGTGCCTGGTACATGCAGCGCCACCTCAATCCAAGCGAGGACTGGGATTCGCCGGTCGCCCGCTACACGCCCGCATCCGACGATATTCCGTGGTGTCGTGTGCCTGAGAACGCTGTGACGCTCGAAGACGTCGACTTCCTGATGAGTGCACACTTCGAGGGGACCCCTTACGATCCGTACGGTACGCTCGGGACGCCGGAAAGCCGCCATCGCTACCGTCCGATCGGCATCAACCGCACCGGGCATATGGTGGCCATGCAGATTCGTCCGTACGCGCCGGAGGCAAGCCGTTCGATCATGTGGATTTCGTATGGTTCCGGCCCCTTCACCGCGGCCACGCCGTTCTATGCGAACGTCGACGATACGCCCGCCTACCTGCGTGACACCACGCCGGAAGTCTCGACCGACAATCTGTACTGGGCGAACCGTTTGATCGCCGCGCTCGCCGACGCGCATTTCTACGAAACCAGCAATGCGATCGAAGGATTTGCGGAATCGGCCCGCGCTTACGGCCATCGTCTGGTGGAACGCACTGATGCCGAATTGCGTGAGATTGCTGCACAAAAGAGCGTGTCCGAATCGCAGGAGCGTGCAGGGGGCCGCGGAGATTACGGAAAACGCAAGTATTGCAATTATCGCAAAACTGCAGCAGTCCAACGAAGAAATGGCGGAATACTTGCGCACTCACGTTACGAAACTGCTTAATGACGTGCTCTACACATCCAGCAATCTCATGCACAACAGTTTCGCCATGTCCGACCGCTGGAACTGAGCATAAAGCCCCGAAATCCGGCAAAACCCGTCCCAATGAGCCAGGTTTCCGCGCTTGGGGGCCGCATGAGCGTAGGCTGTTGGAAGCGTCAGTGCTGTTTCCAACAGCCTCACGACTGCATCCTTGCCCCCGTACGTCAGTTTTTGCCCATATCTCGCTTATATATGGCAGATTTCGGGAGCTGACACGAGGCATTTCGCTTATATATGGCACTCGTGCTTGGTAACAAGGCGATTTCGGGGGTAAAAATATACCCTCTAAGTCACCTTGTTACCAAGGGCATCTGCCATATATAAGCGAGATGTCAGCGGACGAACTGCGGTATCTGCCATATATAAGCGAGATGTCAGCGGACGAACTGCGGTATCTGCCATATATAAGGCAGATAGTGCCGATCAGTTGAACCCGACGACGTGTTCCGCCACGAAATATCCCTTGCGAATCACGAAACGACCGATCGACCCGCGCAAATTCAACGCACGAGACATGGCCTTCTTGCGCACATCCTTGTAAATAGTGGGGGAGTACGCCTTAATGTCGTCCCACATATCCTTTTTCTTCTCATAATTTTCCGGATCGCGAGACAAAATCATGAACACACTTGCCACGGAACTTTCAATCGCCAGGAAGTGGATCATATAACGGTACAGGCCGTCTGGCACCGTGTCGCGTTCCGGAGTTGCACGCACCATGCACTGGTTGACGAGGCGCAGCTGGTCGACGCGGCGGATCATCACATCGGTCTGCACGCTTTGCCCGTCGCGCCCGATGAAATAGTGGTAGAACGGCGTATCCAAATACTTCATGGTCTTCACCCACGGGAACGGCTGGTACGCGTAAATGAAGTCCACGTAGAACGTGTGCTCCGGCAGTTGCATGCCGGACTCTCGCACCACGGCGGTGCGGTACGTCAGCGCGTGCATGAGAATGTATTCAGCCAAGCCGAAATGCCCAAGATCGTTCCAGGCCAGGCGCTCGCCGGCCTTCATGGCATGGCGGAAGTTCACCACATGCTTGTTGCGTTTGCCAACCTTGTCATACACATAATTGGTGACGAGCATGTCGATCGGCTCGGTGGAATCGGCCTCTTCGCGCAGCACGGCCATGACCTGTTCGAGCGATTCGGGGCCAACCCAATCGTCGGCGTCAACAACCTTCACATACATGCCGCTTGCCGCCGCGATGCCGGTGTTGACGGCTCCGCCATGCCCCTTGTTCTCTTGGTGGATGGCGCGCACGATGCCTGGATAGCGGGCTTCGAATTTCTGTGCCATTTCCAGCGTGCCGTCGGACGAGCCGTCATCCACGATCAGCACTTCGATGTCGTCGTTGCGCTTCGCTGCGATTAACGACATGACGCATCGTTCCAAATATTCGGTCATGTTGTACGCGGGCACCACGAAGGTGAGCGTCTTCTTCTCCTGCATAGTCTTCCTTGGTCGGCCGAGGTGACCTTCCGCGCGCGGCGCGTGGTCACTGCGTAACGAAACTAACGTAGCACCTTGTTTGCTTCAGGGGAACGGTTTGTACGCAATAGGCACCCTGAATAGCGCAATCTGCACCTGAAATTTCCCTTAAGGGTACCGTTGTTGACGATTCGTCAGTTTTCGTCGATGTTTATTGGCTGTTGCGCTGCTTGGCTGTTGCGCTGCTTACGATTCCCCTGTTACGGGCACTGTTTGATTCCTGCGTCTGGCGCCTGCTGGCGTGGGTTGCGCTGCTTGCGATGACTGGGTGCGGCTGGGTTTTACGATTGTTGTTCGGCTGGTGCGTCTTGGCCTCCGGCTGCGCCTTGTTCGGTATTCTGTTCAGCGTTCTGCTCGGCTGGGCTTTCCGTATTGTTTTGTGATTGTGCCTCTTTTGCGGCCTTGCGCTCGCGTTTCGCGATTTCCTTGATTTCGCGCCTTTCCTGCTTTTCCGCCTCTTTTGTGGCTTTGTCGCTTTCGAAACGCAGTTCCGGCTTGGCTTCCATGCGGCTCAAGCCATGCCAGGCCAGATTCACGATGTGCGCGGCAATCTGCTCTTTACTGAGTTTGCGCTGGTCCGCCCAATACTGGCAGGTATATACGGTCATGCCGATGAGCATCTGCGCGTAGTATGGCACGCCCTTGGCCGGCAGATGCTGGCGTTTGAACGCTTCGGCGAGAATGTCTTCCACGCGCAGGGCGATGTCTCCCAAAAGCGAATTGAACGAGCTGGCCGGATCGGTTTTCGGCGAATCGCGGGTGAGCACTCGGAATCCTTCAGCATTCTCCTCAACATAGGTGAGCAGTGCCAGCGCCGTGCGTTCCACGATTTGACGGGGGTGCGCTTGTGGGTCGGAGAGCGCGTTGACGAGCGTGTCGGTAAGCGCGCGCATCTCACGGTCCACCACCACAGCGTACAGGCCCTCTTTGCCTCCGAAATGCTCGTACACAATGGGTTTCGACACTTTCGCGGTGGCGGCGATCTCCTCCACGCTCACTGCTTCGAACCCCTTCGACGCGAACAGCGAACGACCGATTTCGATGAGCTGCTCGCGCCGCTGATACGACGTCATTCTGGATGTATTGGCCATGCCGTCCAGTTTTTCATGCCCCGTGGATAGTCTGTCCGATTCTGGTGAATCGGACAACTGTGGTGCGTATGGCGTTGTCTACTTGTCCGTTTCTCCCGAATCGGTCATCTGCACGTCGGATTCGGATGGTTTGTTGTCCGATTCTGCAGAATCGGTCAACCGTGATACGTATATGGGCTTGTGTTTGTCCGATTCTCCCGAATCGGACACGTAACGCATGTTTTGTGACGTCTGGTTGTCCGATTCTGCAGAATCGGACATTCGTGGTGCGTCCGCGGGGCGGAGCCGGTGTGTCCGTTGCGCTTTTTAGGCTGGAGTCATGGATACGAATGTGATTATTGCGATTGTCGCCGTTGTCGTTATCGCGGCAATTCTGGTGATTGGCGGTTGGTGGCTCGGTAAGACCCGCAAGAACGCCGTCGATAAGTCCACGGAGGATGCGAAAGCCAAGGCTGACGCCCGTCTTGCCGCGGAAGCAAAGTCGGCTGCGGCTGATTCTTCCACGGTGAAGCCGTCCGTTGATTCCAATGTTGATGCAGCTGAAAAAGCTCCGGCTGAAAGTCAGCAGAAGTCCTCAGCTCAAGCTTCCTCTTCCGAAACGGCAGCTCCTGCACCAGCCACCGAAGCCAAGCCCGAACCGGTTCATGAAACCCCCGAATCCGCCGGCACGCGCATGCAGCGTCTTAAGGCGCGCCTGTCGAAATCCGGCAATCCGTTCGGCAAGGCTCTGTTCAACATTCTTGCGAAGGATCAGCTTTCCGAAGCCGACTGGGAAGACGTCGAAGACACCCTTCTGCTTGCCGATGTTGGCGCGGAAGCCAGCGAACAGCTCGTCGAGGAACTGCGCAACGACGCCCGAATCGCAGGCCAGTCCGATCCGGCCGAAGTGCGTGCCGCGCTGAAGGACAAGCTGTTGAAGCTCGTAGGCACTGACACGGATCGCCGCCTCAATGCCAATAAGGAAGACGCGAACAAACCAAGCGTCATCATCATGGTCGGTGTGAACGGCACGGGCAAAACCACCACTGCGGGCAAGCTTTCCCGCCTGCTTGTTTCCGAAGGCAAGCAGGTCATGTTGGGCGCTGCCGATACCTTCCGCGCGGCGGCCGCCGACCAGTTGGAAACTTGGGGTGCCAAGGTCGGTGTCCCGGTCGTGCGTTCCGACAAGGACGGCGCCGATCCGGCGTCCGTCGCATTCGAGGCCAGTGCCAAGGCCAAGGAAGAGAACGCCGACGTGCTCATCATCGACACTGCGGGCCGCCTGCAGAACAAGGCGAACCTCATGGACGAGCTCGGCAAGATCCGCCGCGTTACCGAAAAGAACCTTCCGGTCGACGAGGTGCTGCTCGTGCTCGACGCCACCACTGGCCAGAATGGCATGACCCAGGCCAAGGTGTTCGCCGAAGCCATCGGCATTACCGGTGTGGTGCTCTCCAAGCTCGACGGCTCCGCAAAGGGTGGCATCGTGATTTCCGTGCAGAAGGAGCTTGGCGTGCCCGTCAAGCTTGTCGGCCTCGGTGAAGGCCCGGACGATCTCGCCCCGTTCGATCCGGAAGGCTTCGTCGACGGCATCCTCGCCTGAGCTGATTGCGCTTCCGAGAAAGCCTCCCCGCGTGGGAGGCTTTCTTTTTACCCCCGACCAGTCCTATTTCGCCTATATATGGCAGATTTGCCGGTTCGTCCGCTGGTTTCTCGCTTATATATGGCAGATGCTTTTGGAGAAAGTCGACTTAGAAGGTATATGTTTACCCCCGAAAGCACCTTTTTTGCGAGTGAGAGTGCCATATATGGGCGAAATGTCTCGTGTCAGTCCTCCAAATCTGCCATACATAAGGCAGATACGCTGAAAAATGGGCTGATAGTGGTTTGGCCTGAGAGCGGTGCGCAATCTGAAACAAAACGTGCCAGCCGCTTTATTCCGCCGTTTTCGGTTGACGTAATGGCGAGATGGCGTTACCTTGCTGTAACACGTCGTAACGTTTTCAAAACGCGGGCGGCGTTCCATACCGTTTTGTCAGCCCATACGATGGGGCCGGAAATGTGAACTCAAAAGAAAGAAAGAGGAGGGTGACATGGGTCAGCTTGATTCTGGAAATGCCGCGTGGA
>ENA-OQKJ01000004-OQKJ01000004.1-human-gut-metagenome-genome-assembly--contig:-NODE-4-length-67497-cov-5.360606_pt1 | contig 67497 bp, 47 predicted proteins | sample MGYA00242647_ERZ504795 | MGnify/ENA primary metagenome ERZ504795 (study PRJEB26092, sample SAMD00036398) | human gut metagenome | host: Homo sapiens | study: EMG produced TPA metagenomics assembly of the...
TTGACTATAAAGAAGTAGTACAAATACGCTCTTGAGTTCTCAAACCACCACCGCTCACCCGCCTCGAGGCACCCCAACCGGGGAACCACTCGCCGAGCGGCAGCGAAGAGTCAATTTACACGAACCCTGCCGATCACGCAAATCGACCCTTCCAAAGATACCCTGGAACCGTTGCAAATAAACACATCCCTCGGCGTGTCCCGATTCCGTCCATCTGAATCGTCTTTCTCCTTTTCCACAGAAACCAGCTCATCCTTCCGGAAAACATGTTCGTCGTATGAGTCGCCTTATCAGGAATTGACGGAACGATACGTTGAGGGGATTCTGTTATCCTGTGGGGCGCAGCGGAGCAAAATGACCTGCCAAGACGGGATGGTCCCTTTCATGAGCAGGCTTTTGACTCAAAATAGAAGACGGATCGAATATTCCGCAGTGATACCGTGAAGGGAGGGAACGGCATGGAGGCGCAGCCTATGAGGCTACAGGACCTGAGACTCAAAGAAGGAATGTCTCTAGAACAGCTGGCCGAGCTCTCCGGCGTGGATCATGATCGTCTCGTCATGTTCGAAAACAATCCGGAAACCATACGCAATATGCATTTGGACACCGCTCGCCAAATTGCCAAAGCATTGCACTGCAACGTGTTGGAGCTCCATCCCGACGAAGGTTGGAGAGGCGGAATCCACTGCGCTGAATCCGGGCTAAGAGACATTCGTCGGACTCGCGGCTATACGCAAAACGAGTTGTCAGAGATGACAGGGATTCCCCAGCCGAACATCTCTTGGTTTGAGACAGGCTATCGCTCGACCTCAGGCATGCGGCTGGATACAGCCAGGCGTCTGTCGGAAGCGCTTCGATGCGATCCGACAGATTTCCTAAAAGAAGCGTATAGCCGATATGAAAATAAATGTTGTATCTGATTTTATCTAAACACTTAAATTTCATCGGACGCCATACTTCAACAAACGAATGCATCCCGCGCACCTCCCATCTCACCAAAAAGATTAGGCAAGAAAGAAGCCCATCAATCATTGACTTCACAAACCTTTCCCTTCCAGAAAGCTGGATAACGTCCGAGATTTTGCGCACTTTCGGACGTTATCTGGCGCGGAGGACGCATTTGCGCAGTTCGGAAGCGATGAGCACGATCATGGCAAGGCCGAGGCATTCGACCCATGCGCCGACGCTGAGCGGTACCGTACCGAAAGCGGTGTTGAGGAACGGAATGTAAATCACCGCCAGCTGCAATACCATGCTCAGCGCGATCGCGCCCCATAGCCACTTGTTGGAGAACAGTCCGACGAACGCTGACTGCAAGTGCGAGCGCGAGGCAAGCGCGTTCAGCATTTGCGCGAACACGAGAATCGTGAAGCCCATGGTGCGTGCTTCCGTCATTTGTGCGTCGTGACCGATCGCATCGACGGAACGGTCGGTGAACAGACCGCCGTCCAAGTGCATGTCCATGCCGATCAGGGTGACGGCCGCCATAATCACACCGATGAAAATGATGTCGCCCCACATTTCGGCGTCAATCACGCGATCGGTGAGTTTGCGCGGCTTGCGCGCCATCACATCGTCGGTGGACGGGTCGACGCCCATGGCGAGCGCGGGTGCCGCGTCGGTGAGCAGGTTGATCCACAGCAGCTGCGTGGCAAGCAGCGGCACGGTCACGCCTTGGCTGCCGGGCTGGGTGATGCCGAGGAATCCGGCGAGCATCACCCCGCCGAACACGGTGAACACTTCGCCCACATTGGAGCTCAGCAGGTAGCGCAGGAACTTGCGGATGTTGTCGAAAATGCCGCGTCCTTCACGCACGGCTGCGACGATGGTGCTGAAGTTGTCGTCGGCGAGGATCATTTTCGCGCTCTGCTTGGTCACTTCAGTGCCGGTAATGCCCATGGCGACGCCAATATCGGCGGTTTTGACTGCGGGAGCGTCGTTCACGCCGTCACCGGTCATGGCCACGATATTGCCTTGCCGTTGCAAGGATTCAACGATCTTCAACTTGTGTTCCGGCGCGACTCGCGCGTAGACGGACACTCCGCTGGTCACCTTGTCGAATGCCGCTTCGTCGGGCAGTTCGTCGAGTTGGCTGCCGGTCATGGCCGTGCCGCCCTTGTCGATAATGCCCAGATCGGTGGCGATGCGCGCCGCGGTCAGCGGGTGATCGCCGGTAATCATTACCGTACGAATGCCGGCGCGATGCGCTTCGGCAACCGAATCACGCACTTCCGTGCGCGGCGGATCGATGATGCCGATCATGCCGACCCAAATCAAATCGTTCTCAAGCACATCGCTTTGTTCCGCAATATCGGCAACATGACCTGCGGAATTCAGCATGATTCCCGGCACTTGTGCAAGAGAAGCGGTACCGAGCGGACGATAAGCCTGACCCAACGTGCGGTATGCGTCGGAGGAAAGCTGTTCGACAGTCGCAAGAATCTGCTGGCGATCACCTTCCGTAAGTGGGCGAACGGCACCGCCGACCGCAATCCTGCTGCAATATCCCAAGAAGTACATCGGGGGCACCCTTGGAGAAGACGGTCAGACGGCTGGCGTCAGCGTTGTCTTGCGCCACGATGGACATGCGCTTACGTTCGGAAGTAAACGGGATTTCGCCGACGCGCTCGTAGTTGGCGTACTTGCGATCCGCCTTCACTTTTCGTGCTGCGACGATGAGTGAGACTTCGGTCGGGTCGCCGACCGCCTCCCACGTTACGTTTTCCGCATTTCCGGCAGAAGCAGCAGATTCGCGCAGTTCGCCGTCGTTCGCCAACGCGCCCACGGCAAGGGTCGCAACGGCTTCCGATTCGATGATCCCGCGTATTTGCGCATGTTCCATGGTCTGTGGATCGACCACCATGCGGCCTTCCGGCGCATAGCCGGTGCCAGTAAGCTGCACTTCGCCGCTCGGAGTGACCACGCGCTCCACGGTCATCTCATTGCGGGTGAGCGTGCCGGTCTTATCGGAGCAGATCACCGACGCGGATCCGAGCGTTTCCACCGAATGCAGCTTCTTGACGATCGCATTGTGCATGGCCATGCGCTGCACGCCGAGCGCGAGCACCACCGTAAGAATCGCAGCCAAACCTTCCGGCACGGCCGCGACCGCCAGCGAGACGGCCAACAGTAGCGAATCGATCACATCGTGAACGTCTTGGAAGCCTTCGGTAAGCGCGAGCGCGACCAGCACCACGACCGCGATGATGCATACCGCGCTGCCGAGGATTTTGGAAACGTAGTTCATTTCCTTTTGCAGCGGGGTTTCGTCGTCTTCCGTGGCTTGCAGCAGATCGGCGATTTTACCGACCTGCGTGCCCATGCCGGTGCTGGTTACGATGGCGCGGCCGGTGCCTTGCGTTACGGACGTGCCGTTGAACACCATGTTGGCGCGGTCGCCGAGGGCCTTCGCCTGTGCGAGGGTGTCGGTCTTTTTGCCGACGGGCACGCTTTCGCCGGTGAGGCTGGCTTCCGCGATTCGTAGGCTGGCGGCGGCGAAGAGGCGTCCGTCCGCGGAAACGGAGTCGCCTTCGCCGAGCACGATGATGTCGCCGGGCACCACGTCAACCGTGTTGATGCGTTCGATTTTGCCGTCACGCAGCACGTTGGTTTGCGGCGCGGTCATGCTGGAGAGCGCTTCGACGGCGGCTTCCGCCTTCGATTCCTGGATGTAGCCGAGCACCGCGTTGACGATGAGGATCAGCACGATGACGATGGCGTCGAACGGCAATGCTTCGCCGCCTTCCGCACCCGGTACGGCGTTGGCTCGTTCAATGAACCATGCGACGAGCGAAATGCCGGTCGCAGCCAGCAACAGGTAGACAAGGGGGTCTTTGAATTGTTCGAGGAATTTCTTCCATTTCGGCACCGGTGGTGCGGACGCGAGTTCGTTCGGTCCGTACTTGTCGAGTCGACGCTTGGCTTCCGCTTGACTCAGGCCGGTATTCAAATCGACACCAAGCGATTGCGCTACGGTTTGCGCATCGGCGAGCGACGGATCGACTTGCGTTTGCGTCGCGGTTTTTGCTGCTTGTTCGAAATTTCCCGAACTGGTATCGCGGAATTGGGTGGATTGATCTTCCTTGCGATCAACCATGATGATCTCCTTGGGAGCGCCGCGGAGTAGTCAGCCCTCCCCTGCCGTTGCGATAGTGCGAAAACTGCGGAAAATTGCGATTTTCACAGATTCCGTCTGACAGGGCAATGCTGCGCGGTTGTGGGCACCGGGCGTACGCCATCGGTGCATTCCTGCCATTATTACACACCGTGCCCATTTTGCAAGACTGCAACGCACCGTCTTTTGTCAAGATTTCACAAAATCGTGAAACATAATCTGCAATCTTATTTCGACCGCGCATTCGATTACACGGCAACACCGACGGCAATGTCGCTACCATCTTTGGCGGAAGTGTGATATGTTATCGGATGTTAGTAAACAAAATTACTTACGCTATGATTCGTAGCGTACATTGGCAACGTCGCAATGGATAGGGGTAGTTATCATGGCAGCTCAAGAAGCCGCGCAATCACAGCAAACGCAAGGGGTTCCGGAATCGCGCATCCTGCAGGCGCGGCAGGCGAACGCAAGCTGGCTCACCGATCCGACCGTATTCGCGGTGAATCGCAAGCCCGCGCACTCCAATCATCGGTATTTCCTGGGCGAAGCCACCGAACCGAAGCAGAATCTCGACGGTGTATGGAAAGTAAACGTTACTCAGGCCGCATCCATCGACGTGGAAAACGCGCCGTTCGCCGCAGCTGACTTCAACGATGCCGGTTTCGGCGCGATCAACGTGCCCGAACACCTGCAGATGGCCGGCTATTTGAAGAACAAATATGTGAATGTGCAGTATCCATGGGATGGCCATGAGGATCCGCAGGAGCCGAACGTTCCCGAAAACAATCATGTGGCGATCTACCGCCGTTCCTTCACGCTTGACCGTCCGCTCGCCGCGACGCTGGAAAATGGCGGCACCGTCAGCATCACGTTCCACGGCATGGCCACTGCGATCTACGTGTGGCTTAACGGCACGTTCGTCGGCTATGGCGAGGATGGTTTCACGCCGAACGAATTCGACATCACCGAAGCGTTGAACGTTGACGGCGACAACGTGCTCACCGTCGCCTGCTACGAATACGCGAGCGCCTCTTGGCTGGAAGATCAGGATTTCTGGCGTTTGCACGGCCTGTTCCGTTCCGTGGAGCTCGCCGCACAGCCTCGCGTGCATGTCGAAACCGTGCAGATCGAAGCCGACTACAATCCCTCCATGGCCGCCGGAACGCTGAATGCAACCCTGCAGTTGCGCAATGCAAACGACGCGGCCACCGTCAAGGCGAAACTGCGTGACGCAAACGGCACTGTGGTGTGGGAATCCACGCAATGCGCCAACGAAACCATCACCCTCAATTCCGGCGCGCTGAAGAACATTGCGCCATGGAGCGCCGAAGAGCCAACCCTGTATGAGCTGACGGTGCTTGTCGTCGGCCACGACGGCCCGCTGGTCGAAAAAATCGTGCAGCGTATCGGCTTCCGCACATTCCGTATCGAAGACGGCATCATGAAGCTCAACGGCAAGCGCGTGGTCTTCAAGGGCGCCGACCGCCACGAATTCGACGCGAAGCGCGGCCGCGCCATCACCAGGCAAGACATGATCGACGACATCACGTTCTGCAAGAGGCACAACATCAACGCCATCCGCACCTCGCACTACCCCAACCAGGAATACTGGTACGACCTGTGCGACGAATACGGCATCTACCTGATCGACGAGACCAATATGGAAACGCACGGCAGCTGGGTTGCGAACAACATCGAAACCCCCGAAACTGCGGTGCCGGGCAGCAAACCGCAGTGGGAGGGCGCGTGCGTGGACCGTATCAACAGCATGATGCGCCGCGATTACAACCATCCGAGCGTGCTCATCTGGTCGCTCGGCAACGAGTCGTTCGCCGGCGAAGTGTTCCGCGCGATGCACGCCCACGCGCACGCGATCGACCCGAACCGTCCGGTGCATTACGAGGGTTCCGTGCATGATCGCGCGTTTGACGATGTGACCGACATCGAAAGCCGCATGTACGCGCACGCCGACGAAATCGAGGAATATCTCAAGTCCAACCCGAAGAAGCCGTATATTTCCTGCGAATACATGCACGCCATGGGCAATTCCGTCGGAAATATGGACGAATACACGGCTTTGGAACGCTACCCGCAGTATCAGGGCGGATTTATTTGGGATTTCATCGACCAGGCGATTCTCGACAGCAACGGTCGCATGTGCTACGGCGGTGATTTCGGCGACCGTCCGAGCGACTACGAATTCTCCGGCGACGGCCTGCTATTCGCCGACCGCACGCCGTCGCCGAAGGCGCAGGACGTCAAGCAGCTGTACGCGAACGTGCATATGACCGTCGATGCTTCCGGCATTACGATCACCAACGACAATCTGTTTGTTTCGACGGCTGATTCCACGTTTGTGTTGCGTATTTTGGCTGATGGCAAGCCCGTTTGGTCTTCTTCGCGCCGCTTCGACGTTGCCGCAGGTACAAGCGAGCATGTTGAGATCGATTGGCCGATCGACGATTACCGCGCAGGTGCGCAGGAACTGGTTTTGGAGGCGTCCCAGCAGTTGACTTCCGCTTGCGATTGGGCTCCGGCTGGGTATGAGCTTTCGTTCGGCCAGTGCGTGGTTGCGGGTGGCAAGAACGTCTCTGCGGGCGATGCAGTTAACACCACTTCCGATGGAGCGATCACCTTGGGCCGCTGGAATATCGGCGCACGCAGTGCGGGCCGTGAAGCCCTGTTCTCCCTTGCACAGGGTGGCATGGTGTCGTACAAGCTTGGCGAGCGCGAATTCGTGTTGCGTAAGCCGCTGATCACCACGTTCCGTGCGCTGACCGACAATGATCGCGGCGCGGGCCATGCGTTCGAGCGTGCGCAGTGGGCGGTTGCCGGAAAGTATGCGCGTTGCGTTGATACGAAGGTTGAGCCGCTCGGCGAAACCGCAGTTTCCGTCACTTACACGTATGAGCTTGCGATTGCGCAGCGCACGAAGGTCACCATTCGTTACGTTGCCGATGTGCTTGGCCACGTCGATCTGCATGTTGCATATCCGGGTGAAAAGGACGGCGATCTGCCGACGATTCCGGCGTTCGGCATTGAATGGATGCTGCCGGTCGAGTATTCGAATCTGCGATTCTATGGCGTAGGCCCGGAGGAAACGTATGCCGACCGCAAGCATGCGAAGCTGGGCATTTGGGATACGAACGCCTTCCGCGATCGCGCGCCGTATCTGCTGCCGCAGGAAACCGGCAACCATGAGGACGTGCGTTGGGCTGAGATTACGGACGATTCTGGTCATGGCTTGCGCGTGAGCCAGACTGCGAATACTGAAACCGGCGTTACGAAGCCGTTTGCGATGAGCCTGCTGCCGTATTCGAGCACGATGCTTGAGGAGGCGCTGCATCAGGACGAGCTGCCGGAGCCGAAGCACATGTTCCTGCGCGTGCTCGCCGCTCAGATGGGTGTCGGCGGCGACGATTCCTGGATGAGCCCGGTGCACGAGCAGTATCAGCTGCCCGCCGACCAGCCGCTCAACCTCGACGTGGCCCTCGACCTGTTCTAGTTTCAAGGATTCAGTCGATTCCTACGTGCGAAATGTCTCCCGATTCTTGATTTCAAGGATCGGGAGGCATTCGTTGTGCCGCAAGTTGACTTTCGGCCTCACGATTCGCAGTTCTGTCTCACGATTTCGCAAGATCGTGCGACAATTCGGAAAAAACATGCGATCAGACCATCAAAATGGACGATGAGGGGGATTTTGTTGATGGCTTAAATTAGACGGATTGCCTAGAATGAGGGCAGAACTTCCGAAACGTTCGAGCGCAGGCGGGCAAATTCGCGCGCGTCCGAGCGTCACGAAGCACGCTCTTTCAGGAAAGGGGCCATCATGAGCGACGCAATGAACAACCCGTATGCGAACAATCCGAATCAAAATGGCAGCAACGAACAGCAGCCGCAAGGCCAGCCGGAATACGGGGCATACGCACCAAACCAGCAATCGCAATCCCAGCAGCAGGGCGGCAATCCCAACAATTCGGGCAATCCGTATCAAAGCGAGCCTCAGACCCCATGCTACTTCGACGGTCCCAACGCCAACCCGAATCCCAACCAGAACGGCTTCTTCTACGCGAGCTACACCACCGGTCAGCCGTACGGCCAACCATACGGACAGCAGAACAGCCAATCCGACGCTGACAACGGCACCAACAATTGGCAGCCGATCAGCCCGTTCAAGCTCATGGAGGAATGGCTCCCGAAGAAGGCAAAGAACGCGATCCGCGGCACGTATGCGGTACTCGGCATCGCCGCCGTCATTCTCGGCCTGGCACTGCTGATTTGGCCCGGTGCCACACTGAAGGTCGCCGCAATCGCGCTCGGCGCATACTTCGTGGTTTCCGGTGTGGTCCGCATTGTGACCGCAATCGTGGAACTCGGGCTTCCGGGAGGATGGCGCGTGCTTGACATTCTGATCGGCCTGATGCTGTCTGTCGGCGGTGTGGTCATGCTGAAAAACGCGGCGCTTTCCGGAGCCACACTCGCCGTGCTCATCACCATGGTGGTCGGTCTCGGCTGGATGCTGGAAGGCGTGATGGCGCTCGTGGAATCGTGGCGCATGCCAAGCTCCGCATGGGCCGTAATCTACGCACTGCTGTCGATCGTCGCCGGCTTCATCGTGCTGTTCTCCCCCGTCAGCTCCACGACCTGGCTGATCCTGTTCGGCGGATGCGCGCTTGTGGCGATCGGCATCGTCGCGATCGTACGTGCGTTCACCTTCGGCAAGTCCAAGCGCAAGTAATTTTTTGCGGCGCGGGCCGTAAAGTCTGATTATCTCTGTTTTCCCAGGGGCACCAAGCAACAGCTCGGTGCCCTTTCCATAGCGAAATCGCTTTTTATACCAAGATTCAAAGTCGCACAACCATGAATCTTGGTATTAATACTGGTATATAATTGGGTATGAAATTCGGTTTTAAGAAAGGTTTATCATGGCAAGCGCACTTGACATACTCGATGACCTTGCTCCAATCAGCGAGCTCAGCAATGGTCGTACTTCCGCATTGTTGCAGCGGGCCGACCACAATCCAGTCATTCTGATCAAACGAAACAAGCCGTCCTACGTTCTCATGAATATCGAAAACTATCGCGCTCTCATGGAACGAATCGAAGACAACGAAGACTTGCTTCTTGCCGAAAAAAGACTCGCCAACAGTACTGGCACAACTATCAGCAACGAAGAGGTCATGCTCGATCTCGGCATTTCCCCAAGCGACCTCGCCGAGGCACCTGAGCCGGAACTCGCATGAACTGGCAAGTTGAATGGCTTGACGAAGCCAAGAAAGACATGCGCAAACTCGGCAAAGCCGAGCAAATCCAAGTACTCAAGGGAATCGAGAAAGTTCGCACAAACCCACCGCCCACCTCGCAAGGCGGGTATGGCAAACCGTTACGCAATGCCGAACGAACGAAACTTTCCAGGCTTTGCAAAATCAAATTCAGGGATATCGGCATTCGCGTTGTTTACAAACCGTTACTGCGAAATGGAATCATGACCATCATCGTCGTTGGCATTCGTTCCGATAGTGACGCTTACATCAAAGCCAACAAGAGACGCAAAGAATATGGACTATAAGATGCGTCCGCCAATTTTCAGCGAACGTTACTTTTTCTTCAAGATTAGCCGATGATTTTACAAAAGAAGTGACGATCGTCGCATGACATTGTCGATTTGCCCGACGTAAGATGAAGGCACAACAGAAGAACGAAGAAAAGAAAATAGACAACAAACACAGACTTACGGCAGCGGCCAGAGGAATAAACAAGAAAACAGATACGCGCCGCCAAGCCGAACGAAAGGAAACATCATGAAGAACAACACTTTCAACCAGGTCATCAACGCCAACCTCGCTTCCATCGATCCGGGCTTCGGCCAGTTCGCACTCGCCAAGGCTTCCTCCGACCTCTTCAAGAAGGTCCTCAACAAGTAAGACCGCTTCCTAGACGGGAGGCAAGGCGCAGGCGCCACAGCACCTCGCCCCTCTTCTTTCCAATCCTTAAATCACATAGCGGGAGGCCGCGGTTCCAAACGGAATCGCGGCCTCCCGCTTTTCACGTACGCCGGCTACCCCTCCTCGGCCGCGAGATTGCGGGCGGCGGCGCGTTCGCGTGGGACGCGCGTCACGTAGAAGCCGATTGCCACGATGACGAACATCACCGTGCAGCAGATCCACAGCACACGGCTGCCGAACGCGTTGAGAATCCAGCCTCCGACCAACGGCGAGAACGCGTTCGACAGCGACCACACCAGGTTGTATAACCCTTGGTAGGTGCCGCGCACATCCTTTGGCGCGATGTTCGCCACCGTTGTGGCGGCAATCGGGAACGTGCCCAGCTCGCCAAGCGTCCACAGCACGGTCGCGATTGCGAACGTCACCCACGAATTCGCGCCGATCTGGAACGCGTATCCGACCGCCGTGATGGACATGCCGAGCACCAGCACTCGGGTGTTGCTCATCCGCTGGAACAGACCGATCGCGGGAATCTGCAGCAGACACAGCAGGCCGCCGTTGATGGTCAGCAGACTGGAATATTCATCCGTGCCAAGGCCGATCTGCGTCATGGAAATCGGCAGGCCGCTGACGATCTGGTAATACGCCAGCGTGTACAGGAACATCAGCACCACCATCGACATCAGCGCGCCGTCGGCGCATGCGCGACGATAGCTGCGCCATACGGAGAACCGCTGCGGCCGCTGCGATTCGCCGGTTTGTTTCACAGCATGTTCCACGGCATTTCCCGCAGCTGATTCCGCGGCTTGCGACGCCCGCGCCGGCGCGACCTCGCCCCGCGGGCGCTTGCCCAGCCCGACTTCCTTGAAGAACACGATCATCAAGATCGTGGCGAACACCAGCACCGCGGCTTCCGCGTAGAACATCAGCGCATAGGAGATCGTCACCAACTGGTTGGCGATGATCGGGCCGATCGCGAAGCCGAAATTCGCGGCCCACGTCTGCAGCGAATACGCGCGCTTCTGTTTGCGGAACGGCACCACGTCGGACACGTACGCCGCGACCGCGGGCGTCGGCATGGATGAGATGGCGCCGTAGGCCAGCAGCGCGATCGCCATGATCCACGGATTGCCGATGAACGCCAGCAGGACCAGCATCGCGGCGGAGCCGAGATTGCCGATGACGATCATCGCCGGGCGGCCGAAGCGGTCGGACAGCGCGCCGCCATACAGGCAGCCGAAGATGCCGCCGAAACCGTACATGGAGACGATGGTGCCGGCCACGCCCGCGCTGACATGCATGTCAGACACCAGATACATGGAAAGGAATGACGTGACGAAGCGGCCCATCCACAGAATAAGCAGCGTGACCCACAAGCCCCAGAACATGAGGGGCAATCCGAAAATCTCTTTGTTCTTCTCCATTCTTGCCATCATATCGAGCAATATCGAGCGGACGCGACGCCAGTAGCCTTTTCCCGGGGTGCTGGGAGAATGGACAACTATGGCAATGAAAAAAGGACCGACCAAGGGGTCGGGTGGAAAGCATCGTAACGCGCTGAGGGGCAAGGGACCGACCCCCAAGGCCGAAGATCGCGTATATCACAAGGCTTACAAGGAAAAGCAGGCTACCAATCGTCGTAAGATGGCTGATCCGCGACTGGCGGCACGCCGTCGCGCGGCAAAGTTCAGCTCAGAATCCGACGATCTCGTCATCGGTCGCAACGCCGTTCTCGAAGCGTTGCGCTGCGGCGTGCCCGCGAGCACGCTGTATGTGGCCGCACGCATCGAGCACGACGATCGCACGCGCGAAATCATTCGTCTCGCCGGTATTCACGGACTGAACCTCATGGAAGCCGACCGACTGGAAATGGACCGTATCGCACGCTCCTCCAACCATCAGGGCGTGGTGATGAAGGCGCAGCCGTTCCAGTATTCCTCGCTCGCCGAGCTGGTGGAACGCGCGGACAAGAAGTCTCGTGCCATGGAAGCGGCCAACTCCGCAAGCGCACGCATCGCGGCACGTCCGCTGTTCATCGCGCTTGACGGCGTCACCGATCCGCAGAATCTGGGCGCGGTCATCCGTTCCGCAGCCGCATTCGGCGCCAACGGCGTGATCCTGCCGGAACGTCGTTCCGCTTCGGTCACCGCAGCCGCATGGAAGGTGTCCGCAGGCGCAGCCGCGCACATGCCGGTCGCCCGCGTGGTGAACCTCACCAAAGCCATTGAAAGCCTGAAGGAACGCGGCTACTACAGCGTCGGCCTTGACGGTGGCGGCGACGCCCTCGTTGGCGAAACCGGTTTCGAAACCGATCCGCTGGTTGTGGTGCTCGGTTCCGAAGGCAACGGCCTGAGCCGTCTCGTACGCGAGACATGCGATTCCATCGCCGGCATCCCAATGTCGAACATGGTCGAATCGCTGAACGCTTCCGTCGCAGCGGGCATCACGCTGTATTCCGTCGCACGCGCCCGCCGCGAGGCCGGTGCCGCCGCTGACGCGAAGTAATCAACACGAAGCGACAGGAAGTAAGCACAACAAGGCAGCAAGTCCGAAATACATATGAGCGGATAGTCCATACGGATTATCCGCTCTATTTTATTTTGCGTAGCTTGTACTTTCCAATCGCTCCACTCCCCGCTAACGCACGTCCGTCGCTTTACAAAAGTACTAAATTTTTGTAGTTTAGAAGCGACGGGGTACTCGGAGGTAACAACAAGCGGAGGATTGGAGTCCTCCGCTTGGTATTTAGCTTTTCAGTGTGCCTTCTGCCCTGCAACTAAGGACTGCGCTACGCGCAGGCTCAATACTGCCTTCGACTCGGCTATCGCCTCGTCTCAGGGCGCATTGATAGAAAAAGCTCCACTGGAGCTTTTTCTATCAATGCGCCCATACAGCTGCGTCGGGATCGTCGTCGGGGTTGTAGCCGTCGTCGGGATCGTCGTAGGTGTATTCGTCGTCGATCACACCGGAATCGGCTTCGGCGTTCAACGCGTCCACATCCTTCGTGGTGAGCTTGTACTGCGGAAGCACCTTCTCCACATAGCTTTGCACCGCCTCGGCCATCGGCACATCATGACCCGCCTTCTCGGCCAGGAACCAACGGTGGTCAAGCACTTCATGGAAGAACTGAGCCGGTTCGATCTGCGAACGGTATTCACGCGGAATCATGCGCACGGTCGGTTCGAACACTTCGCGCATCCAATCAGTGGCGACAATCTCAAGATCCTCACCCTCACGCCACGTCGAAGCGCGGTAGGCATCCAAATCGTTCAACAGTCGACGAGCCTGATTCTCCTGCACATCAAGACCAGTCAATCGCAGCAGCTTACGATTCGCATAGCCGGCATCGACCACACGCGGACGTACCAGCACACGCTTGCCATCTTCGGCGGTCTTCATTTCCAGCTCATCCACATCAAAACCAAGCTCATTGAGCTTGTTGACGCGCTTCTCGATCTTCCACATCTCATCCGGACCGAACTTGTCGGTATCAGTCAGCGCGCTCCACAGCGAATGGTAACGATCCACCAAACGGTTGCCGATCGCAATTTCGTCAACCCCGCTCGGCAGCAGCGAACCGGACGAAAGATCCATCAATTCGCCAATAATGTTCGTACGGGCCAAATCAACGTCGTACTCGCGCTGGCCTTCCGTCAGATTAATCTGCAGATCACCGGTTTCCGCATCAACCAAAAATGCGGAGAACGCGTAGGCGTCGCGCAGGAACAACACGTTCGACAGTGACACATCGCCCCAATAGAAGCCAGCCAAATGCAAACGCACCATCAGCACGGCCAACGCGTCGATCAGTCGTTCCGCGGTATCAGGGCGCAGATTACGCGCGAACAGCGCACGATACGGCAGTGAGAACTTCAAATGCTTGGTGACAAGGATCGCTTCCAGCGGCTCGCCTTCACGGCTATGACGGCCTGTGACCACGGCGATCGGCTGCACGGTCGGCAGTTCCAGCTTCTGCAGGCGACGCAGCAGCTCGTATTCTCGTTCCGCCACATTGCGCGTGATTTCCTTCATGGCGTACACTTCGTCGCCTACGTGCACGAAACGCACCACATGCCTGGAAATACCACGCGGAAGATTGGCCAGCAGGTCTTCCGGCCAAGTAGCCAGCGGCTTTTCCCACGGCAGGGTGAACATCTTTGGATTCGAGCTTGCGGCGGTGATTTTCAGCGCATGCGGCTCCGGAGATGAGGCAGCCGGATCTTCGGCCTTCACGGAAGTTGCTTTCAGCACACGGGGATCCATCTGTGGCAATTCAAGAGATTCCATGAATCAACAATTTACCTGTTGACCTACCCGAAGAAGCAAGTATGGACGAATCCGTTTCACCTGCCGATATGCGATGATCTCAATACTGGAATCTCACTATCCATCTCATATTACGATCGAATATTGCGATCGATGCTACAAACAGACATTACAAGCCGATATCGTGCTTGCGGAAAACAAAAGAAGCCCCGCACCGACGCGGGGCTTCTCCAACGAGACGATAAGAGAGGAAGAGCACGTCTCGTTTAATGGTTGACGGAAGTTCGAGCTTCCGCCAAGTTTTTATTCAGCCACCCGCCAGCCGATTTCCGTAAAGGATATTCCCTTGAAGAAACAGCCAACGGTTGGTTACTCGGTATCAGCTCAGTTCAGACGCAGCTCGGTCGACGGAGCGAACAGGTGCATCTTGGACGGGTCGATCTTGATCTTGACGGTATCGCCGACCTTCGGGAGAGCACGCGGGTTCACGCGGATCGTGGTGAGCTTGTTCTGATCGGACATCATGGTGGATGCCTCAGCAGCGGAGCCATCGGTGATGATGTTGCCATAGATGTAGCCATCGGAGCCCAGATCCTCAACGTTCATGACCTTGAGGGAGAAGGCGTTGGCGTCATCCGGGGCGGCCAGGGAAGCGTCTTCCGGACGGAAGCCGACGACGATCTGGTTGTTGTCTTCAGCGGTGAGCTTGTTGACAGCCTCGGCCGGCAGATCCACGGTGTCTTCGCCGATCTTTGCCTTGCCGTTGACCACCGGGTGGGTGTTGATGTTCATCGACGGGGAGCCGATGAAGCCAGCGACGAAGACGTTGGCCGGACGATCGTACAGCTCGGTCGGGGCGCCGACCTGCTGCAGGACACCGAGCTTGATGACGGCGATGCGGTCACCCATGGTCAGAGCTTCGGTCTGATCGTGGGTCACGTACAGGGTGGTGACACCCAGCTGGCGCTGCAGAGCAGCGATCTGGGTACGGGTCTGCACGCGGAGCTTGGCATCAAGGTTGGACAGAGGCTCATCCATGAGGAAGACCTTCGGCTCACGGACGATTGCACGGCCCATGGCCACGCGCTGACGCTGGCCACCGGACAGAGCCTTCGGCTTACGATCGAGGTACTCGGTCAGGTCGAGGATCTCAGCGGCCTTCTCGACGCGCTTGCGGATCTCTTCCTTCGGGGTGCCGGCGATCTTCAGAGCGAAGCCCATGTTGTCGGCCACGGTCATGTGCGGATACAGAGCGTAGTTCTGGAACACCATTGCGATGTCGCGGTCCTTCGGCTGCATCGTGGTGACGTCCTTGCCACCGATGAGGATGCGGCCCTTGTTGACCTCTTCAAGGCCAGCGAGCATACGCAGAGTAGTGGACTTGCCGCAGCCAGACGGGCCAACCAGCACCAGGAACTCGCCGTCCTTGATGTCCATATTCAAATCATCCACCGACGGCTTATCGTTGCCCGGGTAGATACGAGTAACATGGTCGAATACGACTTCTGCCATGATTTGTCATCCTTTCAGAGGCAGGTACGTGCCTCACGATCCGTTGTAAAGGGATTTCTTTTCGGTGCCTCGCCTTGCGGCTTACGACTTCGACAAAGCCACAATTCAAAGCGTTAATTTATTTCTTTGGTTTGGCGAAGGTTCTCTTCGTTGAGCCACGTTCCATGATACATACAACGCTAAAACTGTCAATGCGTGTCGCGAGTCGCGCTGTTTACCTACGCTGGCAAAAGGGGGTTAACGGCGTAGTAAATACACGCCTTTATCGCCATCATGCAAGACAATGGTGCGGAGCGAAAGACAGAACAGGGAGGTTGCAGTGCGCAATATTAGAATCGGCGTGGTCGAGGATGATCCCGCAAGCTGCCAGCTGGTACTTGACTATCTCAACCGATATCAGCAGGAAAATGACGAACAATTCACCGTTTCCGTATTCGACGACGGCGCGAGAATCGTAGAGAAATATACCCCTGTTTACGATATTTTACTGCTCGACATCGAAATGAGCGAAATGGACGGCATGGCCGCCGCGAGACGCATTCGCGAGCGCGACGACAAGGTCGTGATCGTGTTCATCACCGCCGCACCGCAGTATGCGATCAGCGGGTACGAGGTGCGCGCATTGTCGTATCTGCTCAAACCCCTGCCGTGGTTCGCGTTTTCACAGGAACTCAAGAAGTCGATCGACATGGTGAGGCGCAATGGCGACGATTCCATGCTTATCGAAACCAGCAACGGACAGATGCGGCTGAATCTTGCCGATATTCTGTATCTCGAATCGATCCGGCATACCATCGTCATCCACACGTTGGAAGGCAAACTGTCGATCAATGGCACGCTCAAAGACATGGAAGCGAAACTCGCCGACCACCATTTCTTCCGCTCGAATTCCTGCTATCTGGTGAATCTCAAGCATGTGACGGGCGTCGCCGACCAGGATTGCGTGATGTCGAACGGCGAACAGTTGCGCGTAAGCCGACCACGCAAGAAGGCGTTCCTCGCCGCGTTGACCGACTATATAGGAGGTGGCAGGTGAGCAGCGTGATATTGCCGAATGCGCTGGCCGGATTGGCAGGAGGACTGGCAGGAGGCTCCCCTTCCATACCTCCGTTTTGGTGACCGTGCTTTCGGTGCCGCCGATGACGCCAATCACCAACGCTCTGCCCGACATCCCCCGTTCTTATACGGCGATCTGCGAATGGGCCGCGTGCATGGTGTATATCGCGGTGTTGTATCGTCGCGTGCCGCTCCGACGGTCGATCATCGTCAGTGCGGCCGGATTGGCATCGCTGGTCGCGGTGCAGTATTTCGACGGCAGTATGCCGATCTGGTTCTGGATCATCGGTATGCTGCTCGCATTCGCCTGCATGTATGCGACGATTCTGCTCGGCGCGGGCACCGGCAAACGCGAGGGCCTGTATATTACGGCGCGCGCGTTCGTGTTGGCCGAATTGGTGGCGTCGCTGCATTGGCAGATCGTTACGTTCATTGGCGTGCGCGACGGATTCACCGATTACGATTGGCGCGCGATCGCGCTGCTTGTCGTTACGTATGCGCTGTGCTTCGGTCTAGCTTGGATGGTTGAACGCGGCAATTTCAGCCAGGCCACACCTACCTTGCCGACCGCTTCCGCCGCGATTGCGACGATGGCCATCATGATCGTCACGTTCGCCATGAGCAATTTGAGTTTCGTGTCGACGAATACGCCGTTTTCCGGTTCGGTCGGCCAGGAAATCTTCTACATTCGCACGCTGGTCGATTTCTGCGGTTTCGCGATCCTATATGCGCAGCAGGAGCAGGCGCGCCGTATTGAGGCGAATACGGAACTCGCGTCGATCAACGCGCAGCTGGAAAGCCAGCATCAGGAATACCTGCAATCGAAGGAAAATATCGAATCGCTAGGCCGTCTTGCGCACGATCTGAAGCATCAGCTTGCGGCGTTGCGTGCCGAAGTCGATCCGAAGCATGCCGCGGCCGGCTTCGAGCAGCTGGAGCAATCGGTGCAGCGCTATAGCGCGCAGCAGCATACCGGCAATCCCGTGCTTGACGTTATTTTGACCACGAAAGAGCGCACGTGCGCCGATCGAGGCATTACGTTCACGGCGGTCGCGGACGGCTCGCTGCTAAGCGGCATGTCGTCGATGGATATCGCATCATTGTTCGGCAACGCGCTTGACAATGCGATCGAAGCGACGTCGAAATTGCCGAAACGTGAGCAGCGTCTGATCAAACTTGCGTTATACGAGCAGAATCGCTTTATTGTTATCCGGGTTGAGAATTATTACGATTCCCGATTGAAGAAGGATGCGGAAGGCAATCTGCGCACCACCAAGCGCGACGATCAGCATCGGCATGGTTTCGGCGTGAAGTCGATTCGTCATATCGCGCAGCAGTATGGCGGCGAAGTGACGATTCGCACCGAAGACCACTGGTTTGTGCTGACCGCGCTTATTCCGCGGAAAACCGGCCTTATGGCCATGTAGGACTGGCCATAAGGCTTAAGGCGGCTCCGCTAGTTTTCAAGATTCTGCGCAGCGGCATCGCCGTCAGACGCATCACCGGCATCACCGCCTGCCGATGCGTCGCCGCCAGCATCGCCGGCATTCGCCGCACCTCCAGCCGCGCCGCCCGCCGCAGCACCTCCAGCCGTATTGTCCGGACTATTCGCAGCACCACCGTTAGAGCCCCCGTTAGTGCCGATATTGGTGTTGTTCGTCACGGTGTTGGGAGTCGACGACGCCTCCTGGTATTGGTCCATCGCCTGCTGAACGGCGTCTTTGGCGGCATTCAGCGCGTCAACGGCGGCCGTCACGTCGTTTTCCTTGAGATTGGTGCCATTGGCAAGGTTTCTGGCCGAGTCAATCGCCTGCTGCAATGCCATGCGCACGCTGTCGTCGGCCACCATGCCGTCGGAATTGTCGAGCACGGACTGCGCCTGCTCGATCGCGTCATTGAGCTGGCCCTTCAGACGATTCTGCGTGGCCAGCACTTTGGAAGCGTCGACGGCTTCGGCCGCATTTGTAATCTTTTCGGCCTTGTCGTTCATGCTCCGTGCCTCGGATGCCATGGCTTTCGCGGATTTCTTCAGCTTGCTGATGCCCTGCGACGTGTCGCACGACAGGATTTTCGCTTCCTTCGCGTTAGATATGGCCGCATTGAGCTTAGTGACGGTGCTGACGTCGGCGACTTGATCGGCAGTGACCTTCGCGCCGGTTTTTCCGATTTCCAAAGCGTCGGAAAGCGTGTTATTGGCACTTTGCAGCTGGCTTGTGGAATCCTGGCATTGCGCGGCTGCGCTGGTAATGGCTGATTTCTTGGAATTATTCGAAAGCATCCAACATGCAATACCGCCAATCAAAGCAATCACGACGATAGCCGCAATCACGATAGCGACGATTTTGCCGGTATTCTTCGGTGGTACCGGAATTTCATTGCTGTAATCGCCGTAACCCTCGAAAACACTGAAATCGCTTACACCGTTCACATCGCTTTCTTGCGAAGCGACCGTCGGAGGCTTCGGCGGTTCGGACATGTCAGCCCCCATCACCTCGGTATCCGTCGGAAATTCCAGCCTGAAATTGTTGTCTTTCGTCATACGTCCTTCTTCATCATCGGGCGCTCAGCATCGACCATCTATACGCCGACCCCCTAGTTTACCGCCTAACACACCCTTCAACGCGCATTCGCCTTAATTACCTTCTTTTCCGCACTTTTCGATAGGCGCAAAGCGGCAAGCGGCTCCCCTAAACACGATGCGGTGAACGCACTCACCGCAACCGCGAATCCAATGGGCACAAACAGATTGATCGGAGCATCCGCAAGTTCCATCACCAAGCAAATCGCCATAAGCGGAGCCTGTTGGGAAGCTGCGAGCAATGCGCACGCACCCAGCAGAGCATACATGCCAATCGAATTCGTGTGAAACACCTGCATCCACAGAACACCCAGCACAGCACCCCCCGAAGCGCCGAGCGCAATACCCGGCTGCAGCACACCGCCGGAAGCGCCGGAACGGATCGTCAGCAATGTGACAATCGCCTTCGCAAGGAATGAAACCAACAAAATCGGCAGCACAGCCAAATCAACGTCGGACGAGAAACTCAACTGCGCGGTGGCGCGACCATTGCCCATAACCTGCGGCACCCAAATCGCCACCACGCCAGTCAGCAGACCGGCGAGCGGCAGCATCCACAGAATGCCCGCGCCCGACGGTTTGGACTTCTCAGCCCACTGCGAGCCGCGACGGAACAGTGCGCCGGCAGCGCCGAGAACCAGCCCCGCAACCAGTGCGAACGCCATGTAATCGGGGGTAAACAAACCGTCGGTTTCACCAATCAAATAGAACGTGTGTGTGCCCTTGACCAGCGACGCCACCCACGAAGCCAGCGCGGAACAGGCGAAAGCGAGCGTCACCGTTTCGAGGGTTATGTCGGCGAGCAGAATCTCGACCGCGAAAAACGTGCCCGCAAGTGGCGCGTTATACACGCCCGCAAGGCCGGCGGCGGCCGTAATGGCCACCAACATACGGGTGTCTTTCGCATCGAGACGCGCCCAACGCGCGAACCGCTGACCGAACATCGCGCCCAACTCGCGCGGCGCCACTTCTCGACCGATCGACATGCCCGTGCCGACAATGAAAATCTGCAGCAGCACATGCACGACGGTCTGCCAAATCGGCATAATATCGCCATTTACCGCCTTTTTAACGGACGGCACCTTCGTACTGCGCGTACGCAACAGCCACCAAATCACGGCGGCGACGGTCGCGCCAACGGTCACGGAAATCAAGCACCGAATCGCAGGAACGTTGAACGGGCCGGATTCCTGCGAATTCTCAACATAGCCGAGCGCAAGATGCTCGACGCCGTACAGCATCAACGTCAGCAGACCGGCGGCCGCACCAATGGCCACACCCACAATCGCCACCGCCGCAATCAGCGCCGGAATTCTGCCAATCTTTGGCTGCGTTCCTTGAGGATTCTGCGACTCCTGCGATTCTCGTGTTTTTTGCGATTCCTGCGATTCCCGCATCTGCCGCACTCCTTGCACACCGTCTCCTTCGTTCAATTCATTCCCCCAATTGTCCCACCTGCCGCAACGTTCATTTGTTACGCCCCGAGCGTGGCGATCGGCAGCACCAGAATGCCGTCATCACGCCGGTATGCAATATCACCACGCCCGACAATAAATGCCATGAATTCAGGTTCACGAACTTGAGATAGAGGATTTCCGCACACTTTTTCTTTGAAAGCATGTAGTTTGTCCACATTTTTCTCCATGACTTTCAAGTCGCTCAGCTTAATCTCCACCGCAGCCCAGCGACCATCCACCAATTCAAGAATCACATCAACTTCAAGGCCTTTTTCATCCCGATAATATGCGATTCGATTCGTGCCACCCATCGATTCGAGATACACGCGCAAATCACGAATCACCAATGTTTCAAACAAATCTCATACTGAATCAGAGACAATAGTGATGACGCTCTCAGCTTATCCAGCACAACTCATTGCACATCATTTGATAGGGATTGCTGCGAGAGCTGCATCTTTAGGTCATCGACTTTTAATTCCAAACGTCTGATATAAAGCGCCTGTCGACGGATAATCAAATCACGCATATCATTTACCGGTTTCAGGGTTACCTTCATTCGCGCGACTGGAAGTAACCTCAGAATCGGGGAGATTCACTCTGTCTACCGTACCTGGATCTTCTATTCGTATTGTCTTCCTCCAACGATGCATGCACCGTTCAATACGCTTTTCGCCTATCAACTCAGGACCGAGCCCCGCTTCGCGGAACAGCACAGTGGGAGATTCACCATTTTCAGCACTCGAAACGCATTCACGCTTGAACCACTCTGCATATCGGATACGTGAACCAGTAATACTTATGACTGCAGGCAGCGAAGCCAGATATTGTGCTTGTTCCGGAGAGAATCGTTCGTCGCTCATGCTTACTTTTTCACTTCATCGTGCAATCATCTGTATGGGATTTGCCGGCCGAATTGACGTCCCGTATGCGACGCCTCATGCGCAATCTGAACAAAATGAACGCAACAAGTAACATGAGCCCCGCTGCCGCGGCAATGCTGCCTACGGCGGCACCCGTACGACCGATAAGGCCAGGATTGCCCGGCTCCTCGCTCGGGTTATTTTCGGGCGGGACAACAGGAGTTCCAGTGCTAAATTTCAGCTCTACTGTGATGTTGAGATCAGCGGCTGTGTCTCCACTGCCGGGAATCGAGATGAGGAACGGATCACAGTCGTATGCCTTGTTGGCTTTCGTCGAATCCGTGCGGGAGACCAGATATAGACCGAGCGGTAGGTTCTGGAAAGTAAGCTGGCCAGCTGCATTGGTGGTGCCGGAATGCTGGTATAGCTTGTTTTTGCCGCGTGTGCAGCCAGCTTCTTGGCGGCATCGTGAGATTCGCTTGATGTCAGGCGTTCCCAATCGGCAGTGAGGCCGGAAAAATCGCCGACGGTTTTATATGAGGAGACGCTACCATCATTGTTCGTTGTGACGGTGGCGACGCGCACGATGGAATAGGTATCGCCGGCAAGCGATTTGGGCGAAGCCGTGTCTCGGCCCCATACGGCATTGATGGTGAGAGCGCCGAAAGAATCAGCTTGCGCATACGGCACCATAGAGCCGAAGGCTGCAAGAACAGTGAGGACGATAGTAACGGCGGCGGCAATCATGGCAGCAATGCGCGCCGCACCATATTCGTTTCCGCTATGCAGGTCTAACATGTCTGCCCGGTCCTTTCCGCCGTGATGAATGTGATTGGTTATTTGTACTGTCTGGCTGAGGAGGCAAGTCACCGTCCGGCTCGATGGCTGCGGAGCTAGAATCATCAGACGCGACCTTGGCGCTCCCACTCTGTCGGCGTCGCCGCTCATGCCGTTGCCACAAATGCCATGCGATGAGCAAGGCAATCAATGCGAGAGACGGCAACCAGTACTGCAGCGGAATGTCCACGTGGAACGTGGATTTGGCGTCATCCTGGTGCTGCGGCGCGTATGGGATGCGATGGCCACGCACCAGCAGCCGATGCGTATTGACCGCATACGGTGTGCAGGTGATGAGCGTGACCAAATCCTTGCCGGGCTCAATTGCCAGTTGTTTGGTATCGGTCGGCAGAACGGTAGTGATCTTATCGACCTGATACGCATACGTGTCTTTAAGTATTGTGATGTAGAACTTGTCGCCTTTTTTCATAAGGTTCAAGTCCGTGAACAGTTTTGCCGTGGGCAAGCCCCGGTGGCCAGACAGCGCCGCATGAGTGGACGCGCCACCAACTGGTAGTGAGGTCTGTTCGAGATGTCCGATGCCGGATTGCAACACTTTCTCGGAAGTGCCGTGATAAATCGGCAAGGTCTCCTCGAGCTTAGGCACAGTGATGTATCCCATCATGCCGTCGCCGGCGAGGTTGAGGAGCTTCATGTACTCGGCGTCGGTGGCTTCGGTGTTCACCGCGCCGGTAAGGGCGCTGGTGATGCCGGAGCTTTCCTCGGCGAGTCTGGTGTTGTAGGCGTGCGCGGCGTCGATCATGCTGCGGTATTCCTCGTCGGAGAGCGCCTCGACGGCCGCGTCGTAGTTGCTGACGACGCGCGAGGCGTTCTTCATGACGAGGAAGTTGCTGATCGTCGGGTAGAACAGGACGAGCAGTCCGATCACGATGACCAGCAACGGCGCGAGGCCGCGCAGCTTCTTAACCATAGGGCTCCTTCATGGGCCTTCCCGCTGGGGAAGGCGGATCGCGAGGCGATGGTTCGGGGAGGGCGCCGGGCCAGTGGCGCTTGTGCGCCCGGCCACGGCGGGCCTCTCCCCTATCGCCTCGTGCCCGGTCCTCTCGGCTCTCCTTGTCGAAGAGGCACCGGAGAGGACCGATGTGACGCGGGCTCAGGCCGCGTGGCGGGACTTGCGGTTGGACTTCACGTACCAGCCGGCGCCCAGGGCCACGATGAGCACGCCGAACACGGTGAACAGCACAGTGCCCATGCCACCGGTATCCGGCAGGAGCGCACCCTTCTTGTTCTCGATCTTGACGACCGGGACAGTCACACCGGTGGTCGGAGCGGAACCGTTGACCGTCCAGGATTCCAGCGCACCGGTGGTCTTGTTGACGGTGGCCTTGATGGTGACCTCGACCGGATCGGAGAGCTTGTTGTAGCCCTTCGGGGCGAAGGTCTCCTTCAGGTAGTAGGTGCCGGCTTTGAGACCGGTGAACTCGATGATGCCGTTGGCCGGGGTTTCCACTTCAGTGACCTTGTCCGTATCGCCGGTCGTGGCCGGACGATACACGTTGTCGCTCTTCTTGACGAGAGAGATGACGGAGGTCTTGTTGGAGTCGAGCAGCTGGAACTTCGCGCCGGCGAGGGTGTGTTCGGTGGTGCCTTCCTTGTAAATCTTCTTCAGGTTGAAGTTGAAGGTGTAACTGTGGGTTTCGGACGGGGTAGATTCGCCGATGCTATCCTCGCTGGGGTCGTTGCTGTACTGGACCTTGGCGGAGTTGAGGTTGCCGGGGTTGTTCTGGTCCGGGGTGCCGACGAACGCGTCCTTGTTCAGAGTCGCGGAGTAGGTGACGAGAATCTTCTGGCCGGCCTTGGACGCATTGTCGGCCTTCACGTAGTTGGACAGGTCGATGGTGACGGTCGTCTTCCCACTCGTGGTCACGCTGTAATCAGTAGTGACCAGCGTAGCATCACCGACCTTGACGGTGACGTCGTTGTTGAAGTCAAGCCCCGCGGAAAGGGTATCGACGATCTTGAAGACGTAATTCGTGTATTCGGAGGTGTCCGGAACCTTGGACTTGAGCTGGAAGTTCACCTTGCTGCCGATCTGGGCGCTGTCGCCCTTCTTGTCGGTATCGATGGTCTTGTCGACGGTCGGGTATTCGGACTTCAGATTGATGTTCTTGGTCGTGGCGGTGACGTTGACAAGCATCGCATCCGTGTGGCGCGTGTTGGAAGTGGAACCGGCTTGCGGGCTCACCACGTAGTAGCCAAGCGGGAGGTTCTCAAAAGTAGCGACGTAGGCGTTACCGGAGGCCTCCGCCACCGCTGTAGAACTCACCGCAGAGACATTGTTGCCAGTATTCTTGGCCCAGTTGGAAGCCTTGGTGGCGAGCTCGGCCAGTTTCGTGTCCTGGTGCGTCTGCTTCAGACCGTATACGTAGTCGTAGGCCTTTTCGGAGACGTTGGCATCGGTCACATCCGTGATACCGAACTCATTCGCATTAGTCTTGAAGAAATTGTCCCAGGGGGAGGCCAGCGTGTAGGTGGCGTTCTGGCCTTCGGCATCCGGGGAAGCGGAGAACATCTGGTAGGCTTTCACCGTCTTGCCGTTGAACGCGGCATCCGAGCTGGTGACGGTCAGCTTGCCGGTAGCATCTTCCGCGGAGGCGGTGGTGGCGCCGAGGCCGGCGACGCCGAGCATCGTGGCGGCTGCGAGGACGCCCGCCGCTACTTTCCTGACTAGTGACTTCATCACTGTTCCTTTCTCTGTACTGCATCGGTCCCGGTCGGGGCCGGTTCGAGTTGGTTACATTGGTTGCCCCGCCGCCGTGCGACGGCGGGAAGTCTGGTTATCGGGTGTGCCGACCGCGTTTGCGGCCGACCGGCAGCGCGGTTCCCGCGCCCGCTCCCCCGGCCGCGGCCGGTTCCATGCGGTTGGCGCGCAGGTACCATGCGGTGCCGAGGGCGAGCATGAGCACGCCGAGCATGACGAACAGGAGCGTGCCGTTGCCGCCGGTCTCGGGCAGGGGCGAGAAGTTCGTGACGGTGACCACATACTTGCCGTCCTTGTCCGTGCCGTACTTGACGGACACCGAGTAGCCGGCCTCGGCCGGGGTCTTCGTCTCGGCGTTGCCGTCCGTGTCGCCGGAGGCGTAGGTCATGTTGAGCTCCTTGACGGTGTACGTGTAGTAGCGCGTCACGTCCTCGCCGTTCGGGCCGGAACCCTTATCAACGAAGGCGACCGGCAGGCCGGTGAGCTTCGTGCGCCACGTGTCGCTCCACGCGGAGCCGTTCTCCTTGGCGGTCATGGTCACCGTGAACGGGTTGGCCCGCTCCTCGGTGGCGCAGTCGTCCTTGAAGCATTCGAGCTTCCCGGCCTTGACCTGTTCGCCCGCCGCATTCGTGTACGTGGCGGTTACCTCGAGGGTGATGGCGTCGGGGCGTTCCAGCTGGCCGTTGCGCCACACCTTCTGCAGGGTGAGGTCCACGGTCTTGCAGCCGTCCTTGCCGCACGGGTCCTGGCCGTCGTCCGGTTCGGGGGTGAGTCCGCCGTTGTTGTCGGTCACGGTCGCGTCGAGCATGAGCACGGCCTTGGCCGGGGACTGGTAAGCATCGAGCTTTGTGCTGCTGCCACCAGCCACAGTCACGGCGTTCTTAATGCCGACCCAAGTGGTGCCGGCGTCGCCGGATGCGGAGCTGTGCACAGCGCTGCTGTCGTATGTGTTGACCACGTCGAACAGCTTCACTTCCCAACGATCGAGTCCGGTGTTCAGCGCATCGTCTGCCGTGTTCTTCTGCGAGAAGATCTTGTTGCCGTCCTGTGCGGAGGTGCGGGCCTCACTAGCGTTCGCGGCCGCCTTGCGGTAAATGCGATAGGTGTTGTATGCCTTGTCGCCGTTGCCGTCATCGACCGGTCCGAGGATGTCGCTCATGGTGTTGAAGTCCCATACGGACTTGAGTTTGGTGTTCGAGAACGGGTCGACCAGTCCGCTGGCACCGCGGATCGTGTCGGCGTAGACCATGTGGTCGTCTGCCAGCACGCCCTCGTCGTTCAGTCCGGCGAAGCCGCCCGTGTAGCCTGTGGAAAGATCCTTCACACCGTCGGTATCCTGAGTTGCCCCTCCGCCGAACACGTCATAGCCATTGGCGATGCCCGTTACGGTGGACTGTTCCACGCGAGTACGGTTGCCCTTGATGAGCTGGACGGTCAGGTTGCTGCCCGACCCATCCATATCAATGCCGTCTTTGCTGCAAGGCAGTTTGATGACACTATCGCCGATGGTGACAATCGCCACATCGGTCTGCTGCTGGTTTTCATCATCAGCCTTGGACAGAGCAACGCTCACCTTCAGTCCGAACAGGTTCACGTACAGCACGTCGCCTTCCGAAAGCACCTTGAGATCGAATACCTTGCCGAAGATGGCCGGGAACCACTTGCCTAAATCGATGACGCCGACCTGTTCCGCCTTGTCGAGGTACAGGAGCTTGACCAGCGCGTTCACCACTTGCAGCAGCAGTTCCACAAGTACAGAGTTGACCTTCGCGTCAACCAAATAGGCACGGCTGGTTTCACCGACGAATCCGCCGGCAATCTCACCGCTAGTGACCTTCTTGAGATTGTCAGACGTGCAGCCCTTCACCCTGGCCAAATCCACGTATCCAACAAAACCGCCTGCGACCTCACGTCCGGTAGCCTTGTCGGTGGCTTTGCCGTAATTGTCGCCATGGTGTGTGGCGGTGACGGTATAACCGTCCGGGATGCCGGTGACGCGCGAATCGCCAACGTGCGAGCCCCAGATGTCAAGTACGCCGGCCGTGGCACCAAGCAGATTGAGCGCATCCGTGCCGAGTTGTGCATTGTCGGCGGCGACCGTGCCGGATTTGCCAAGATGCCCGATGAAGCCGCCCACGTAGTTCACGCCGGTCACACTGTTGAGGTTGGTGACCGCAGACTGCTTCACAGAGCCATTGATCAGTCCACCGCCGAAGCCACCGACCGCACCGGTGTAACGCTTCGAGTCAAGCATGCCCTTTGTGGTGGAATCATGGGCGACAATCTGGATGCCGTCGCTCACACCGTTGACCTGACCGTCATAGATGAAGGTGCGGAATGCTTCGAGCACGCCCACGTTGCCAACCTTGAGCAGTTTGAGCAGCAGGTTGGTATCCTGCTTATCGCCGGCCTCGCCGCCGCCGACGGAAGCGACGCTGGATACATCAGCAAGGCCAAAGAAGCCACCGGCGTATTGCCCGCCTTCGACAGCGCGCAGCCCGTTAACAGTAAGAGAAGCCGGGTCATTGTTCGGATCCGCTTCACTGCCGGTGCCTTTGGCGGAATCCTTGTCACCGAGGATCGCGGCTTGCAACGAACCAGCGAAACCGCCGGCGTTCAGGGCATACTTGGCTGTGGTATTACCCTTATCGTCCTTGCTCTCATATGCGCCATTGACCGTGTATCCCCATGCCGGGTCATCCGAGCTCACATGTGCACCGCGAATCGTCGTAACCGTGGCCTGCAATACGCTGACCAGACTTGCCGGGTTCGATACCAGCGAGTCGAGGATTCCTTGCAGGAATCCCTCGGACGCATTGGTGTCCACATCCGCAACCGCACCGGCAGTGGCCACGCCGATAAATCCGCCGACATTGTTGCGCCCTTCCACCTTGCGCAGGTTGGAAACGTTGGCGCCGGCAGCGGTGACACCCTCGACAAGCTTCTGGCCGTTCTGGTCGAGATCGCCCCAGATCTGGCCACCGACCGCGAGACCGGCATAGCCTCCGGCATTACCGGTACCGTGCGTGATGTCTTCACCGGTGGCCACGACCTTCATACCCTTGCGGTAGCCGGCCACGCTCGAAGATTTGACGACGGGCACAAATACCTGTGCCACGTCGAGCATCTGTCCCAAATCAAGTTTGATGCCTTTGTCGCCGAATAGTTGGATAGAGCCGAACGAGGATGCCGAGCCGGATTCCATCGTGCCCGCATAACCGCCTGCCGCACGCATGGCAGAGACGGTCTTGACATCCATCGACTGGCCATCGGTGATCGTGCCGGTGCGCATCAGACCGACGTGTCCGCCGGCGACGCCGGAATCATGCAAGTTCGCGCCAGTCCGATACTCCGCACGTCCTGCGACGACGTTGAATCCGAAGATGTAGGATTCGAGGAACTTGTCCAGGGAATCCTGGTCGGTAACAGAGCCCGCACCATCAGCCGTGGTCACATCGGTGAATTCCTTGCCATACGCACCGTACTTGCCGATGTTGTCGACCCACGTCTTCCACTGGTCGTAGCTCATATTGCGCAGCGGACCAGTGACCTTCGAGTGCTCCTCGGTCGGGTAGACCACGGACAGCACGCCGGCGAGGTTGCCGGCCTTGATGAGACCGCCGAGCAAGGAGAGCGAACCGCCTTCAGCGGTATCGGCCGCTTCCATGAAGCCGGTGTAGCCGCCGGCGATTTCGGCACCGTATACGCTGCGGATGCGCGCGGCATAGGCTACGCGTTGCGGCCCGTTGTATTTGCCGTCGGTGTTCTCCTGCTTCCATGCTGCGGTGTTGTTGCCCCAGATATGGCCGCCGCGGTTACGTCCCGCATAGCCGCCGGCCATGCCGCGGCGTGTGGTCGTATCCGATGCCGCCTGTGCGCGCACCGCGCCGCCGCACACTGTGGCATCGGTCGAGCTGTTGCGAATCGTCGGCACGAAGTCCTGCACGAGCGAGAGCAGGTTGTCGAGGTTGACGAGCTTCTTGAGCACGCTGCCGTCGCCGAGTACGTTTGCCACGGCTCCCGGCTGCATGGTGCCCACGTAGCCGCCGGCCGAAACCTGGCCGATGATGTATACGAACTCATGCGAGCTCGAGTCCTGAATATGGCCGCCTTCGATGTCTCCGGCGAAGCCGCCGGCCATACCCAGTGGATCGGGCTTGTTGTTGGCGTTCCTATGGTCTGCCGTGCCGGCCAGCACGGAGTATCCGCCGATGCCGCCGGTCACATCGGAATGTTCAATCGTCGAGACGACGACATCCAGCACACTGAGTACATCGTTGAGATTGACGTTCTGGCCGAGCAGGCTCAAGCCGCCGCCCACGGCCGCCGCCGAGCCGATGTCCATTTTGCCGATGTAGCCGCCGGCATACCGAGCGGCGGTGACTGCATACGAGCTGTCTTTGCTCAGATAGGTGTCGTCGATGGATCCGGTGGTTTCCAGATTCTTCGGTGCCTTGACATCAGTACGGCGCAGTTGGGTCACACTGGAATGGGACACCTGCACACCGGAACCGTATCCAATGTAGCCGCCGGCGGAACCGGATTGCGTATCGGACTGATCAAATCGGGTGGCGGAAACGGTGAAGCCGGGATCATCCGGGTCGGAAATCTTGTTACCGCTAGTTGCCTCCACGGTGGTGGCATCGGAATGCACACCCGCGTAGGAGATGAACGGCACATAGCCCTGCACCACCTGCAACAGGTTGGCGAGATCCACCGTACCGAATTTGCCGAGCAAACTCAGGCCGCCGTTGCCAGCCGAAGCGAGCGCGCCGGAAACGACCTTGCCGCCGAAACCACCTGCGTATGCGCCGCCGGTCACATGGTCAAGGTTGACAACGGCCACGGGGTTGGCTTGAACGCGGGACTGCACGTCTGCCAGCGTTGAGTCGTTCTTGAGATCGGTTTCGGAGAACTGGTTGACCTTGCCGCTTTGGAAGTTTCCCGCATAGCCGCCCGCGATATCACCTTCGACGTAACCGCCGTTGACGTACGTCACGGTGGTATCCGTATAGCTTGGAATCAGATACGGCATGGCACCGAGCAGGTCGTTCACGGACAGCAGTCCGCCCTTGATGAGGTTGTCCAATACGCTGGAATCTTTTGCGTTGCTAAGTGCGTCGGCGAGGCCGCCGGTGGTGGAGAAGCCCACGAAACCGCCTGCCACACCATCGGACGTGCTGGTATCGGCTGTGACCGATTTGAGGTTCGTCACATGGCTTTCGCGGGTCTTGGTGCTGTTGGCCTGACCGTAGAAACCGCCCGCAGCGTAATCGGTGGTCTCGTTGTTCTCGTTCTTGCCGGTTGCCGCAACCGTGAATCCGCCAGAGATGCCGTTCACGTTCGACGCAGTGACTGCAACCGAAGAATATTGGGCAACCGATAGCAGACCGGAAAGCTTGATAAGCCCAAGCACATTGAGCCCGCCGGCACCAACGGCGTCGCCTGGTCCGGAGAAGCCGATGAAACCGCCGGCTTCTCCCTTGGCCGTGACCGTGGCCAGATTGGTAAGGTTCGTGTTGGTCACGTCACCACCGGTGGCGCATCCGATGGCACCGCCCGCATAGTATGAACCGGCCGTCACCGTCAAACCGGATGCCGGAGCGGTGACAGACATGTTCTCCACGGTGAACGCGGCAAACTGGTCGAACTTCTTGAGCGTGGCGATATCGCCAATTTTCACCACACTGTTGAGCAACCCAGCTACCGTTGTCGGTTGCAGATTGCCGGCGATGCCACCCGCGTAGGAGCCCGTGGCCGTGACCGATTCAAGGCCTTCTATGGTGGTGGAGCGCTGCTGTGGGAAGTCACGAGGATTGTTGTACTTCCAGAATGTGAGATTTTGAAGGCGGTTCTGCGAGGAATCACCGATCACCGTACCCGAACCTTCGCCCACAAGGCCGCCCGCGTAATCACCGCCGGCAGCAACTGTGAGGGAACCCTTCATTTGTGTACCGAGAATCACGGAGGGATTCACACCGACGATGGACAGCAGTTCTCCCGCACCACTACCGCTGCCGCTCAGCAATTTGGCCACAGCCTTGGTGAGCTGTTTCAGCAGCGATGCGTTCGCGGCATAGTCCGTGCCGAGTTCCAGTCCCCATCCCACGGAGGCAAATCCGGTGAATCCGCCGGCATGGGATTTATCAGTAGACACGGCAGCCGTGGCTGAAATCGTATTATTGACCGCGTAGGCATTGGCCATCGCGCCGCTAAATCCACCGGCATAGTCCGTGGCAGATACAGTGACCTTGCCATCGCCGTCGACGGTCAGGTTGCTGTTCTCGATGAGGCTCTGCGGACGCAGCGCAGACAGCAAATCAATACCAAGCGAATCGAGCAGACCACCCACGTTGCCGTTGCGGCTTACTCCGGCGAAGCCACCGGCGTATTGCGTTGCCTGCACGGTGAAACCGTTCGTGCTCGTCACCGAGGAGTTCTCGACGATTGCGCCAATCTGCGCACCGACGAAGCCACCGGCCTGCGGATTGTCCTTGTTGCCGATCACCACGTTCTCTTTGAACCCGTTCACCGAACTATTCGAGATAACCGGGTTGTAGTAGCCAACCGGAATCAAGGCATTCAGCCCGAGCGTGCCGGACAGCAACCAGTCCACCAAATCGCCCAGCCCGAGGAACGGGATGACACCCAAGATCTTCGAGAGTACATTGGTGAGCGCTCCTACGATGCCGGAGACTGCATCGTATCGGGTTGCGCCCTCAACATATCCCACGAAACCACCGGTCATACGGCTTACGCTAGATACCGAAACATCTGCTACCTCGCAGTCCGTAACCTTGGTGTCCCCGTAGATACGGCCGGCAAATGCACCCGTGGCGAGGTTGGAAGGATTGTCTTTGTGCAGGGTGAGCAGATCTTGAAGTTTAAGATTTACTTGTCCGAGTGTCAATGCTTTTAACAGTAGGTCGAGCAGGCCTCCCACTGCCGAAGTGAGCGTACTGATCAAGGTCGCCGGAATATACGATTCACTCGTATGATTCGTCACCGACACATCCTGCAGCTTGAGGTTCGACACCACGGCCGTACCGACGCTGCCCAGACTTTTGTTGTTCATCACGGTCTTGTTCGTGATCGAGGCGAAGAAGCCGATGCCCTGCTGCTTGCTGACGTCCAGCTGCTTGCCCGGTTGATTGACGACCACATGGCTGATGACCGGCCGAGCTGCTGTGGTATGCTCCACGCTTGCGCCATCGGTGCCGACAGCCTTCCACAGGCTAGCCACAGCGTCTGCGCTGTTGGAGACCGCGCCGAGCATGGTGCCGGAGAACATGAGTGGAGTCCACTCGGTGTTGTTGGTATCGGCCGCGTTCTTGGACAGGTCGATGTCACGGAAGATCAGATAATTCGCATCGGCCGAATAGGTCAGGCCGGTGTTGGCAGCGGAGTAGTCCGTTTGCGTGCCATCAGCCCCCACGCCGTAATACTTGATGCGGGTATTTCCGACGTCTAACCCCGTGCTGCACAGCTGTGGAACGTGGTGGTCGGGTGGATCGAGGTGGTCGGTGGCAGGAGCATCGCGCAAAGTATCTGAACCGGAGAGATCGGCGTCACCGGCGTATTCGGAAGACGGCGTGCCGTCCACCCACTGATAATGATTGAGGAGTCCTTTTTCTTCTTTCGTGCAAGTCTGCGTGACCTTGTTGATGCGGCCAATAACCCTCTTGCCAGAACCAATCGCACGCAGCTGCTGCTCGTTACCAATCAGGATGTAGGTCTTGCCGTTGATCTCCTTGGTGACCTGACCCTCAAAGTCACGGCCGCCAAGCGCCGTCGCGGCGACCTGCACATTGGCCTTCGCCGGCGATTGATCCGTCGCATTTGAGGAATCGTTCTTGGCATCTTGAGAAGAAGCATCGTTTGGAGCCTGCGTTTGGGCTCCATCATTAGCGGAATTGCCAGCGGTAGCTTCTGCTGAGTCGTCCGCCTTATTGTCTGTCGCACCATTTGAGGATTCGGAAGAATCACCAGTAGTAGAAGATGAAGGAGATGAATCCTGCTGTGCGTCTTGATTCGTTTCGGAAGGTGTTGGCGCACCGTTTGATGTATTGGCCTCTTCTGACGTCTTATCGTCAACGTTGACATTGCGAGCAGAAGGAGCAGCTACGACAGCATTATCCCCCCCCCCTCAGAAATTACGGCGTTAGGAGAGCTACTCACATCGTCTATATTCTGAGCATATGCTGCAGGCACCATGCACACGATGGACAAGGAAACAGCAATAACCGAAGCAAGGCAACGCTTCAAGGCATGGCGCTGCCGTCCAGATTCCTGTTCTGTTCCTCCGTTAAACCCGCAACGGACGAACTTCGATTTCGAGCCCATTGTTTCCCCTCATAGATTCGCAATCCCCTTTTCGGGAGGTTACTGCATACAACTATACGGAAGAGGTTGACAAAAGAACAAAAAACGTTCATTTGCGGGGGCCGGTTAGCGTATGTCTTTCTAGGCAAAAAGAAAAGCCCCGCAGCTATGCAAGGCTCTTCCAACGAGGTCATAAGAGAGGAAGAGAACGAACCCGTTTAATGGTTGACGAAGCTTTAGGACCTCGACAAATCACTCATCATTCCGCACTTTCGATTTTACGCTGTTTTGACTTTCGATTTTACGCCAATCTCACTTTCGATTTTACGCCGACAGCATTGCTGACGATTGCATTGCGATATTGAGAAATCACGAGAAAGCAGCAAAAGGTCATAAGAAAACCCGCCCGGGAAAAGGAGGAAGACCGGGCGGGTTGAGGAGAGGAAGAAAGGGAAGTCAGCTATGAAGGGCTACTTGGCGGCCTCCTCGCTCTTGGCCGTCTCCTTGGACTCGCTTTTTGGCATAACCCAGAACTTGAGCAGCGGGTAGCTCACGATCACGGCGAGCAGGGTGTTGACCACGGAAGCGATGGTGCCAGCAATGCCAGCGCCCATGCCCCAACCCTGGCACAGACCGGTCACATAGCCCGGCAGCACAAGGTTCACAACCACGATGATCACAGCGAGGATCACGTACTTCCAAGCGGCATCCTTGAAGCTGGAGTCAGACTTGAACACCCACTTCATCTGCACGAAGAAGTTCACCACCTGGGCGAGCGCCTCGGCAAGCAGGAAGGTGAGGAAGCCGCCCAGACCGTTGCCCTGAGTGTCGTAGTTGAAGATCAGGAAGTGGAACGGCTGCGTCAGGCCCATGCCACTGATGAAGATGGCGGTGCCGATCCACGTCACCACGAAACGGGTGATGGTGGAGATGTTCGACAGCACGTTGAACAGGATGAACTCCCAGATGTTCGGGTGGTCCTTGATCCACTGGCGGATCGGACCGACCTTCTCAGCCGGCTGCGTTGCGTTGTTATCAGTCATTGTTCAGCTCCTTTGCAGTACGCTTGTTTGCGGATTGGTTGCGGAAGAAGCCGGCGATGACGCCGCCCAATCCGCGGAAGGTGTGTCCGTTGGCGATTTTGACGATGGCGTCGACCATCGCGGAATCGACCATGCCTTGGGTCATCTTGCTCATGGCTCGCGGAGGCATGTTCAGGATGAACAGGGTGTTGAGGTCCGGAGCGCCGGTCTTCTGACGAATCTTGGCCTCCTGCTTGGTGAGCGTCTTGGCGACGGTACGCGCCACGAAGCCCTTGGAATCCACCCACGACATGATCGGATCGTTCACGCCGAACGTCACCGGCTTGCCCGGTGCCACAACCTCATGGCCGAACAGCACGGCCATTTCGGCGTCGGTCACTTCCTTGACGTGGCCGCTGAGATAATGGCCGAGCGCAGTATCCGCGGCAACCGGATTGACATCGCCTGCGACGGTGTGCGGAATCGTAAGCGGCAGGTGTTCGGCGTTGTCGCCCACCATCAGCGTCCACTCGCCGGTTTCCGTCTTCCATTCGTTGCTGGCAACGTCGAAGTGACGGAAAGTGTAACGGTCGAAATCGATGTGCACGCTCTTGCTTTCGTGTGCGGCAAGCGAAACCTTGGCGAAGCCCTTGAGCTCGCGATCCGGACGCAACACACCACCCTGCGGACCGCGCACGTACAGCTGTACAACGGTCGAACCGGCAACATCGGAATCGTTGCTGACCATCACGTCAATGCCGTTCTCACCAGCAGTGGCGGCACTGTAGGTGAACGTGGAGTAGCTCAAGCCGTAACCGAACGGGAAGCGCACGGGCACACCGGCGGTCTCGTAATAACGGTAGCCAACGAACGGGCCTTCGCGATAGATCGCATCGCGACCAATCGCCGGATACCAACCGGAGCTCGGGCAATCCTCGTAACGCACCGGCCAGGTTTCGGCCAAGTGGCCGGACGGATTGATCTCACCGGTCAGCGCGCGCACGGTCGCGGAAGCGCCGGCCTGACCCGACAGACCCACGTAAAGCACTGCGGCAACGTCGTCAATCCACGGCAGTTCCACCGGAGAGCCGGCGACAAGCACGACCACGATCGGCTTGCCCGCGCCCTTCAGCGCTTCGACCAGATCGTTCTGCACCTGCGGAATCGCCATGGTGGAACGGTCAAGGCCTTCGGATTCGCTGCGTTCGTCAAGACCGACGACTGCAAGCACCGCATCAACGCTTTCCTTGCCAGCCAGCGCGACTGCGTCTTCCACGAGCACGCGGTCAGCCTTGCCCTGGCGGTCATAGCCCTGCTCATAGCCGGCAAGCACGAGGCCTTCGGCGTTCTTGACCTCTTCAAGAATGTTCTCTTCCTTGGTGGCGTTTACCTTGGAGGAGCCGGAACCCTGATAACGTGCGGTTGCGGCCATATCGCCGATCACCGCCACGCGGGTGCCGGCCTTGAATGGCAGGGTCGCGTTATCGTTCTTCAACAGCACACTGGAGCCTTCGGCCACCTTGCGTGCCACGTCGTGATGCGCTGCTGCGATATCGTCTTTGAGCAGATCGTTACGTCCAACACCGACCAGCTTGGTCGCTGCCGCGATTTTTGCGACTTCTGCGGCACGCGCGTTGATATCGGCTTCAGACAGGGTTCCCGCCTTGACCGCGCCTTCCAGCTCACGCACGGAAGTGAAGCCCGGAGACGGCATTTCCAGCGATCCGCCTGCCTTGACTGCTGCGACCGCGGAGTTGGATCCGCCCCAGTCGGAGACGACCATGCCGTCGAAGCCCCATTCGTCGCGCAGAATCTCCTGGAGCAAATGCTTGTTTTCGTGCGCGTAGACGCCGTTGATCTCGTTGTAGGAGGTCATGATGGTCAGCGGCTTGGCTTCACGCACTGCGATTTCGAAACCGGTCAGATACAGTTCGCGCATGGTACGCTCGTCGACCACGGAGTTGCTGGCCTGGCGGCGCAGTTCCTGGCCGTTGACCGCGAAATGCTTCGGGCATGCGGAGATGCCGTTGCTCTGGATGCCGCGGATCAGGCCTGCCGCCATACGTCCGGCGACGATCGGATCTTCGGAATAGTATTCGAAGTTACGTCCGCACAGCGGGTTGCGCTTGATGTTCAGACCCGGGCCGAGCAGCACGTTCACGTCAAGATCGTGCGCTTCGCTGCCGAGGGCCTCGCCCATTTCTTCGGCGAGCGCCGGATCCCAAGAATTGGCCACGGTTCCTGCGGTCGGGAAGCAGGTGGCCGGCTTGGATGCGCCGATGCCGAGATGATCGCCTTCGCCGAGCTGGCGACGCACGCCGTGGGGGCCGTCGCTCATCACGAAGCTGGGGATGTCTGCGCGGTCGTTGCCTCGCGAATCCCATTCGGATCCACCGGAAAGCATTGCGGCCTTTTCAACGACCGAAAGTTCTTCGAGTTCCATTGGTTCTCCCTTGCACTAACTCCTCGAACCCGCTTGGCCCTCCCTGAGCCTGCGCTGTTCTTGTTGCGGATGTTCTTGGCTGCATCGCATGTGAGCATCCGCCGCTAGTTTGATTGAACCAGCCTTTCGCCGCCAATCTGCGCCCCATTACACAACCTGTCGTTTTGCCCGCACAATCGGACATTCCTTAACTGATTTCGGAATCAAAGGAACTCACATGGCAGATACGTTTTTACCGCTCCGCCGCGCTTTCGTATGCGTTCCATACACACCATACGGCGTAGGAAATGAGTGGACAGATGGTGGCGGAAATAATCACGTCGGTCGGATAGTGCAAGCCGAGCAGCAATCGAGAACAGGCGACCGCCACGACAAGCGCGACAGCGCCGATGACCGCCCTGCGGAGAAACACCCGTCTTCCGTTTGCACGCCCGTCATCTTCTCCGTCGGGAAAGCGTTTGCGCGTGAAATTACGCACGGTAAGAATCATCATGACCGATACGATCACCGCGGCTGCCGTGTGACCACTCGGAAAGCTTGGATCGCCCGGCAACAGACCACTGCCGACGGACGTGATCGGACGGGGGCGTTCGACCAGCCATTTGACGCCGGTCACGTACAGTATCGGCGCCGCCGACACGACGACATCGCGGATGACGACGCGCCTGCTGCCGGTAATACGCAAATCGACAGCGGCAAGCGCGGCAACGATTGCAATGCAGCCTACCGTTGAAAACAGGTACGCAAGTACCGTGGAGCAGTCGCGCAACCCTTCTGGCAGCGCCGCTAAAGCCTGCAAAATATTGGTTTCACGCATTGTTGCGATTGCCGAATTGCGCAGTGCGACGCCAATCATAGGCACAATGCCGCACAATATGGCGGTTGCGATTACCACAGCCGTCGCTCTCGCAATACTTCCGTTCTTCATATGCATGATTCCAGTTAAGCACAGTTCACCATGCCGTTGCCGTGTGTTCACATCCGGAGTATCCCCGAAAATCGACGGATTATCCTTCAGGGCGCTTCCCCGACACGCGCGCTGCAGACGGCCGCGCAACGCAAATATGACATACCCGCACGGGAAATACCGCGAACGATGCGAGAATCGGAGTTGGCGTTTAAGAAGGAAAGAAGGAAATATGACCGAACCGATCACAATGACCATACGCCATATGAAAATCGAGGATTATTCGCTGGTATACGGACTGTGGACACGATGCACAGGTTTCACTATGAGGGACATAGACGATTGCAAGGATGCGATAAAGACGTTTCTCAAACGCAATCCCGACACCTGTTTCGTAGCCGAGGACGATGCCGGAAGAATCATTGGCGCGATTCTTGCCGGCAACGACGGAAGACGGTCGCGCATCTACCACACGGCGGTCGACCCCGACGCACGTGGTAGAGGCATTGGCTCGATGTTGGTGGGCCGCGTGGTTGAAACGCTTCGTGCGATCGGCCTGCCGAAAGTCGCTGTCGGGGTGCCCGCAGACAACGACGCCGGCAACGATTTCTGGGAACGGCAGGGCTTTGCAGTCCGTGACGATTTGGTTTATCGAGAACTGCCGTTGTAATAACGAACCACCCACGATGCCGTGCACGTCGCCCCAGCCCACGTTGTTCGCGGACAGCAAGTAGAAGCCGGCCAGCATGCCGCCCCACCCATGGACACGTAGGCAGCGGCGGCGATGCCGCGGCCCAACGCGTTCATTACGTGGCGCAGCAGCCACGCGTCAAGAGGGCCCCCTGCCGTAATGGAAGTCCGAGAGGCCATTGATGGTGGATCGCTGTTCGGACGGAAGAGACGGCCTGTACGAGCGAACTATGCCTTGGTTAGCTTCTTGTGCCTGAGAGTGTAAACGGCATCGGCGGAATCGGCGACACGCTTGGAATGCGTCACCACAATGACACATTTACCGAGTTGATGAGCGGCATGCCGCAAAAGATCAATCACCTCATCAGTCATTTCCGGATCCAGGCTGCCAGTCGGTTCATCCGCCAGAATCGCGCGGCCGGGCGCCACTAGGGCACGGCCGACCGCCACTCGCTGACGTTGACCGCCCGACAGGTGCATGATGTTGCGCTTCGATTCCTCACGGCTCAGTCCCAAATCCTCGAGGATCTTCATATCGGCCTTGGGATTGACCAGGCGCAGATTCTCTTCGGGAGTGAGATAGTCGATCAGATTATGGTCCTGGAACACCAAGGACACGTGCTCGCGACGGTGCTTTGAATAACCCGTCGTAGCTATATCCTCACCCTCGAAACGGACCACTCCATCAGAGGGGGCATCCAGACCGGCCAACAGGGACAGCAGTGTGCTCTTTCCCGCTCCCGATGGACCGGTTATCGCATACATCTTTCCGGATTCGAAATCAGCGTTCACGTCCGAAAGAACGCGGATCTTCGCCGCGCCATATGAGTAATTGACATGGTCCAATTGCAGACAGATAGTCATGATTAATATCTCCTAACGCATAGAGGAAAGAATGGATTTCGGGGATTTGGCCAGCACCGCGGCGCACGACACGGCAAGCGCAATCGCGATGACCGCGCATCCGAGCAGCAGGATGAGCAGCGTCTGTTCTGGCGGCAGAGCCTCCACCTGCAATGATTCAAGAGGCGCGACTCCAGAATCGTGCAGCAGAAGCGAGGACACGTATCCAGACAATAGGGAGCCCGTGCCCAGCGAGCACAGGGCTGCGACCACAGCCATGAGACCGGTTTCGATTGCGAACTGGGCGATAATCTGCATCTTGCCGATGCCGAGAGCCAGAAGGGTGCCTATCTCATGAATACGTGAGCGGATCCAGAAGACAAGCGCCATGCCCAGTACCAACACATCAGCCAAGCAAACGGACAACAGCACCATACGAACCAGATCGCGCACCGTTTCCACCGACTGCAGCACACCAGAAAGCCGCGCCGAGTCATCGGTGACGCCATACTTGCTTCCAGCGATTTTTTTCGCTTGGGCCACTGCGGCGGAGAGAGCCTGCGGATTATCCGAGAGGCACCGGATCGTGCCGACCCGTTCCTCTCCAGTCAGCGCGGAAACCACTTGGGCACCCGCATAGATAAGATTCTCCGATGCGTCCGATGGCATAGGGCTCTGTGCCTGCACATTGCCAGAGAAGATTCCGGCCACGCGAACGGTGGAATCGCGGTCTTCCTGACTGAGCCGGAGTGTTGATCCCACCGATAGCCCATTCTCACGTGCGAAATCCCGGTGAATCAGTACGTTCCGGCCATTACCTGAAATGTGGTGTCCTTGTTCCAACCGGTACAGACCGCTTTGGAACTCTTCGGACAACGAGGAGTCAGTGGTGCCCAGCACGCTGACCTGCGTGGATAGACCGGAATCCAGCCGAGGACCATGTTCGGGGACAACCGGATGCGCTCCATCCACCCCTGCCAAGGTCTTACGCTCGTAAACGGTTTTTCCTACGCCGGGGATGCGCGAGAACCGGCTCGCTTCCTTTAGACTTGCAGGATTCTCGCCTGTGTCGACAGTAAAACCTATTCCCATGCTTCTGCCGATATCGTCGGACATTTTCTGAAGTGCCGTTGACACTCCAACCTGAGCCACAAGACTGGTGAAAACCATCAGCATCAGCAGTCCGATGATTCCGCTGCGTACCGGTTTACGCACGATTGCCAGCGTGGCACGATTCCACACGTTCATGCCCGTCATCGGAGCTCCGACAGGCTTCGCGGCGACTTGCGCAGCATCGGTATGCACGATATGGCGACGCATACCAGCATCACCGCCAGCAGGCCGAGCGACACATACAGTACGGCAGTCGTGTCGATCGATACCGTGAGCGAATCCAAGGTACGAACCGACATATTGGATTCGAGATCGCCGCCAACCTGTCCCATGCTGCTCAGCTCCTTCGCCGCGGAGGCGTTCACGGAACGGAGGGCCGAGGTGCCAAGCCATTGGGCCACTCCTCGTGCGCACAACCATCCGAGGACCAGGGACGGCAGGCCGATCAGAATCATCTCGGTTAGATATTGGGCGATCAGGGATGGCTTGCCGATGCCGAGGGACACCAGTACGCCCATTTCCTGACGTCGGTCGTTCATCCACAGTAAGAGCATGAGACTGAGAACTATCACGGCCGAAATGGTCACGCCGATCAAAGCGCTGAGCATCATGGAACGCACACCTCGGGCGGCATTCAGCATGCTCGACGTATATTGGTCATTGCGTGTGATCTGGTAGTTGTTCCAATCCACTGGAAGCTTCTTCGCCGCTTCCATGGTTTTCTCCACGTCGACACCCTTGTCCAGAACGAAAGTGGCATCCTGATATATTTCCTTGCCGGCCTTGTACTGGTACAGAGTACTTGTAGTGTCCAAATCGGTGTACACAGTGTTGGAGGTAAGTTCCGCGCGGCTGGATACCTTTCTGTCGCTGTCTCCTTTGAATATTCCAACGATGGTGGTTTTGACGGTTGCCGTCGAATGCGACTCATTGTCGGCATCATATGGATTGGCCTTGAGCGTGAGGGTATCACCTACTTTAAGACCATTGGCTTTGGCGAGATCCTCATGGATCATCGACATATGCTTATCGGATGCCTTGAGATGACGTCCGTCGACCATGCTGAGCGTGTGCGACGTGAACACATTGAGTTTCGACGAATCGTTTGTGCCCATGACGTTGGCCGCATTGCCGAACTGCTGTTCTTTCTCCGCATCGTAATCATCGCCGCCGGGGACCTTCACCACGCTGGCTCCCACGAGATCGGCGGTGGCGTTCTGCCTGACCATGTACGAGTCAACACCGGACAGCTTCGAGATTCGTTGCACATCAGCGGGACGAACCATTCCGCCTCCGCGAGGTGTCAGCATGCTGCCTTGCAGGTTACTGGCCAGCACGAATCCGCCGACCGCCTGTTTCTCAATCTGTCCGGCCTCATGTTGCGCTGCCCGAGAAACTGCGGTTGCGGACAGCATACTCGCCGTTATGATGGTCAGCACAATGAACAGCACTGCGGTGCGCACTCGCTTTCTGAGCACATAGCGCGCCGCCCGTGAGATGAATGTCATTAATACCCCCTGTGAAGCTGGGACCTTCTCATCCGAAACAATGAAATCTAATTCGATTCTTCGATTGGTCATTCGCCAAAATACATGGTTCACCTCGGAACATGGCAAGATATGTCTTGAGCGAAAAAACGAAACAACATTGGTTGCATTATGCTCCGGGACATCGGTCGTTTTGTTCATTTGACAAACTTTGAACGGCTATAAAACAGTGCATATACCAATGGAGGCCCCAATCGAAATTGGGGCCTCCATCAGAGAGAAAGGAAGGAGTGGCAAGTATTGGTTATTTATTCGGTCAGAATCTTGGCCTTCTCGTTGACGCTTCAACCGTCTCGACCGTCTTGACTTCCTCGTCGGGGATCTCACCGGCCGCGAGCTTGGCTTCGAGCTGCTCGACGATTTCGGCGTGCATCTTCTCGTTGATCTTCACCTTGAAGGCGAACATCAGGCGGACTCCACCGTCCGCGGCTGTTGCGTTGCTCATTTTTTTCTTCTCCTCTAAGAGAGTTGGAGCCGAAATCACCCATTGATCTTGTATTGCAATACGCCGTTTTATAAACAGAAGTAAAAAACATTAGTAATCAAAGCTTTTGCCGACGTGTTGCAACAATTCCCATGATGCAAAGCCTATCCGTCACCGACTTAAACATGTTTAATGGGAGTACTTGAAAAACAGAGGGAACTGTGGCGGTAAATACGATTTGCTTTTCGGTAAAAAACATTTATCATTACTGGTAAAGGAAGTTTAGCTTCCTCATCATTCACAACGAAGTAATGAAAGAAAGCAGAAAACATGACAAACAGCAATCGTGTTGAGCACGCATCCGAGACATGGCTGACCGACGCGACTGTGTTCGAGGTCAACCGCACGCCGGCCCATTCCAACCACAAGTGTTTCACGCATGATCCGCAGAGCGGTGAGTACTCCGATCTCACGCAAAGCCTTGACGGAGAATGGCGCGTCGAGATCGTACAGGCTTCCGACATCGATTTCAACGAAGAGCCATTCGTTGCCGAAAACTTCGATGATTCCGCTTTCTACCGCACCCAGGTTCCGGGCCATCTGCAGATGGCAGGCCTGCTGAAGAACAAGTACGTGAATATCCAGTATCCGTGGGATGGCCACGAGAATCCGCTGGAGCCGAATGTTCCGGAAAACAATCACGTGGCGCTCTACCGCAAGAAGTTCGTCGTGTCCAAGCGTCTTGCGGACACCAAGGAGTCCAGAGGAAGCGTCTCCATCGTCTTCCATGGAATGGCAACCGCAATCTACGTGTGGGTCAACGGCCTGTTCGCAGGTTACGGCGAGGACGGATTCACTCCCAACGAGTTTGACATCACCGATCTGCTGCATGACGGAGAGAACGTTGTGGCGGTCGCTTGCTACGAGTATTCCAGCGCATCCTGGCTTGAAGACCAGGACTTCTGGCGTCTGCACGGGCTGTTCCGCTCCGTCGAACTGACGGCACAGCCCCACGTCCATGTCGTGAACATGCAGCTCGAAGCCGATTGGGACGCCGAGTCCGGCACCGCCTCTCTTGACGCCGCATTGTCCGTGCGCAACGCCTCCGATGCCGCCACCATCTCAGCCACGTTGAAGGATTCCGAAGGCAACGTGGTATGGGAGACCTCGACCAACGCCGACGCCAACACCACGTTCGCGAGCGGTTCCTTGCAGGGCCTCGAGCCGTGGAGCGCCGAGAGCCCATCTCTGTACGAACTTGAAGTCAATGTCATCGATCAGGCCGGCGACATTGTCGAAGCCGTCGTTCAGAAGGTCGGCTTCCGTCGCTTCCGCATCGAAAACGGCATCATGACCCTTAACGGCAAGCGCGTCGTGTTCAAGGGCGCGGACCGTCACGAGTTCGACGCCAAGCGCGGCCGTTCCATCACTGAGCAGGACATGATCGATGATGTGATTTTCTGCAAGCGCCACAACATCAACGCCATCCGCACCTCGCACTATCCGAACCAGGAGCGTTGGTACGATCTGTGCGATGAGTACGGCATCTACCTGATCGATGAGACCAATCTCGAAACCCATGGCAGCTGGTGCCTGCCCGGCGACGTAGTCACCGCCGAGACCGCGGTTCCAGGAAGCAAGGCGCGTTGGGAAGGCGCCTGCGTCGACCGCGTCAACAGCATGATGCGCCGCGACTACAACCACCCGAGCGTGGTCATTTGGTCCCTTGGCAACGAATCCTACACCGGCGATGTGTTCCGTGCCATGTACAAGCACGTGCACGACATCGATCCGAACCGCCCCGTGCACTACGAGGGTATGACAAAGAACCGCGACTATGACGACGTGACCGATATCGAAACCCGCATGTACGAGCATGCCGATGTGGTTGAGGAATACCTCAAGAACGATCCGCAGAAACCGTACATCTCCTGCGAGTACATGCACGCAATGGGCAATTCGGTCGGCAATCTGGACGAATACACGGCACTGGAACGCTACCCGCACTATCAGGGCGGCTTCATCTGGGACTTCATCGATCAGGCGATTTATGCCAGCCAGCCGGACGGCTCCACCCGTCTGTGCTATGGCGGAGACTTCGGCGATCGCCCGAGTGATTACGAGTTCTCCGGCAACGGACTGGTCTTCGCTGACCGTACTCCCGCGCCGAAGGCCCAGGAGGTCAAGCAGCTGTATTCCAACGTCCATATCGACGTGACCGATCGTTCGGTGTCCATCAAGAACGACAATCTGTTCATCTCGACCGGCGGATACCAGTTCGTGCTGCGCATCCTCGCTGACGGGGAGCCGGTATGGCAGTCCGAGCGTCGCTTCGACGTGCCCGCCGATTCGGCATGCACGTTCGATGTCGAATGGCCGGTGGATCTCTATCGCGCCAATGCCAATGAGCTGGTGCTTGAAGTGTCCCAGCGCCTCGCCGAGGCGACCGATTGGGCTCCTGCCGGGTACGAACTCGCCTTCGGCCAGACTGTTGTGGCCGGAACGAAGGCAGCCGAAGACGCGGCCCTGCCTGCGGACGGCATCGTCACTGTTGGCCGTTGGAATGCGGGTGTTCAGGGTTCCGGACGAGAGATTCTTCTTTCTCGCACCCAGGGCGGCTTGGTCTCCTACACGTTCGACGGTCACGAATTCGTGCTGCGTCGCCCGGCGATCACCACATTCCGCGCGCTGACGGACAACGACCGTGGCGCCGGCCATGGATTCGAGCGAGCCCAGTGGATGGCGGCCGGCCGTTATGCCCGTTGCGTGGACAATGTCATCGAACAGGTCGATGAAGACACGCTCAAGGCCGTATACACGTATGAGCTGGCCACGCCGCAACGCACCAAGGTCACCGTCGAATACACCGCCGATACCACTGGCCGTCTGAACCTGCATGTGGAATATCCGGGCGAATCCGGCGATCTGCCCACCATTCCTGCGTTTGGCATCGAATGGACTCTGCCGGTCCAGTATTCGAATCTGAGGTTCTTCGGCGCTGGTCCCGAGGAAACGTACCAGGATCGCAAGCACGCCAAGCTGGGCGTGTGGAGCACCGATGCGTTCAAGGATCATGCTCCGTATCTCATGCCGCAGGAGACGGGCAACCACGAGGAAGTCCGTTGGGCGGAGATCACCGATGAAAATGGACACGGCCTGCGAGTCAGCCGCGCGAACGGTGCCGCACCGTTCGCTGTGAGCCTGCAGCCATATTCCAGCTTCATGATCGAAGAAGCTCAGCACCAGGACGAGTTGCCGGCTCCGAAGCACATGTTCCTCCGTGTGCTCGCCGCGCAGATGGGTGTCGGAGGCGACGATTCCTGGATGTCTCCGGTCCACTCCCAGTATCACATCCCCGCCGATCAGCCGATCAGCCTCGATGTCAATCTCGAACTGATCTGACGATCGGATAGCGTGTCCCTCCTCTGCGCCTTCCTGTGGAGGAGGGACGACATCGTCTTGCAAGGTTCCTTCACCTTGGTGTAACAGGTGACGATGCTTCATAACGCAGAAGATGCGGCATAGATTCATGTTTTCCATATGCCGCGTCTTCTGCTCACATCAGGCCTCTTTCGTATGGTTTTCATAAAGATGGCACGAAACTGTCCCTGACCACCAATTTTGCGGAAATCCTCACGTGCTGGTTTACGGATCGTCTGGTGGACAGCGCTTCCGACAGCATAAACACCGCGGCCTTAGCTAATTCGTCTTTGTTGATGTCGTACGATGACAACGCGGGCGAGGTATACTCCGCTATCTCTTGGTTGTTGATGCTGACCATGCGTATGTCTCTCGGCACTAGGATTCCAACGGACGCAAATGCTTGAAGTACGCCGACTGCAATCGGATCGGCAGCAATGATGACGGCATCCGGAAGGTCGTTACTGTGCATTTGTATGAGTTTTTCACCGAGAGCGCGTCCGTTCTCTATGGTGAACGGTCCTTCTTCCAAGACGAGACCGTTGATGTCAAGTCCGAGACGTACTGACCAATTCCGGAACGCGAACGCACGGGAATCTTCCGGATACTCATGATCGCCCATAATGTTTCCGACTCCGCCGACGAAAGCTATGCGTCGGCTCCCGGAGGCGGTCAGCGTATCCAACGCGTCCAAAACGGTTTGTTCCAAATCTGGTTGCACCGAATCAAACAAGTCTGGTGCCGGATTAATATCGATGAATACTCCATGCTGAAAAGCATTATGCAATCGTAGGAGCACATCCTTCTCAAACGGTGCCGGACCGATCGAAATAAAACCAGCATGCTTGCCCTTATTCTTGATGAGATCGTTCACATTACGATACTCAGTTATATGCATGCGCTCATCTTCCGCATGCTGGTAGAGGAACGCCTTGAGCTCGTTGGAGTACATGTCTTGCAAACCTTTGTCCGGAACGGCATTGTCCAACAAGGCGATGTCCTGAGGAATGGTGACACGCTGGTATCGCGGCACATTCTCATATCCCAATTCAAGGCTGGCGTTCAGAACTTTTTGACGGGTGGCCTCTTTGACCGACAGCGAGGAATCGTCATTGAGTATCCTCGATACGGTTGCAGGGGAGAATCCAGCCCTTTCTGCAATCTCCCTGATTGTAGCCATGACAATCTACCTCCTCTTGGTAGACGAAAGCTAAACAAATTTAGTAACAAGTTTATCATGTTTCGCTTTAGAGATTCACTGGAAAATGGCGGGAATCTCTTTTTCCGTCAAAAAAGATTGCGGACCGTCCTCCCCTATTAGGAAAGACGGTCCGCAACATTTCGTAACGGATATAACGCAATACGTTAACGCCGGATGGATCCCTTGAATGGCTTATCCGGAGATAGCGCGACACGTCCCATATCAGTCCCCAGAACGTTCAGCGTAATCTCCGTGGGCTTCGAACAGCGCAACGTATATTCCACTGTCTGATCCGTCCATGTCGCATCCACTTGGATTCCGCCTCTTGCGCGGAGCGCATGGAAGGTTCCCTCATGCCAATCCTCCGGCAGGGCCGGAAGAATGCGAATCCAGCCATCGTGGCTTTGGATAAGCATCTCCGACAAGGCCGCTGGGAATCCAAGGTTCCCGTCGATCTGGAACGGCGGGTGAGCGCATAATCCGCTGTCGTACACGCCTCCGCCCAACAGATTGGTTTCAGCGTTCGCATCCACCGGCCGCAGGAACATGCCTATGATTCGTTTGGCATGCTCCGCATCACGCAGGCGTGCCCACATGATCATGCGCCATACGATGCTCCAGCCGGAACCATCATCGCCACGCACTTCGAGGGATTTCCTAGCGGCTTCCTCCAGGTGCGGAGTCTTAGACGTGATGCCTGCACCAGGATGCAGTTCGTAAAGGTGGGACAGATGACGGTGCTGTGGATCGGATTCGATGAATTCGTCGTTCCATTCGAGGATTCTTCCATCAGCTCCCAATCGCGTTTCAGCCAGTTGGGAACGGACGTATTCCGCTTCACGGACCAGATCTCTGTCCTCTTCGTCAAGGTTTTCCAAATCGTGAGAAGCCTGAATTAAATCATCAAGCAGATTACGCACGATGGCCGTGGCATTCTCACTGCTTTGTGCAACGGATACCGGTTCTCCGTTCACCAAGAAACAGTTCTCCGGTGATGTTGCAGGGGACGGGGCCAGTCCATGCTCTGTCTCCGATAGGAAATCCATGCAGAATCGCGCGTTGTCCCGCATGATCGGCCAGATGCGGGCCAGGTACGATGCATCCTGGTTGAACAGATATTCATCGAACAGGTTCCGGCACATCCATGCCTGACCGAACGGCCAGAACGACCACATCGGGTCGCCGTTCGCAGGAAGGGCCCTGCGCCAGAGATCGACATTATGGAAGACCGCCGATCCTCGGCAGCCAAGAATCCTGTCAGCGGCGTCGCGCCCCGGCGTTAGCAGCTCCTCATTCATGGAGACGAGCGGCTCAATGAGTTCTTGGAGGGCGCATGGGCCTGTCATCCAATAGTTCATCTCGACGTTGATGTTCGTCGTGTAGGCGCTGTACCAGTTCGGGAAATCCTTATGATTCCAAATCCCCTGCAGATTCGCCGGCTGGGTGTGTGGCCTGGATGAGGAGATAAGCAGATACCGGCCGAAATCGAACATTGCCTCTGCCAGCATCTCCAGACGATGCGATTCTTTGTTCTCATCCGAGCGAAGGATCGCCGAGAACAGTAGTTCCGCATCATCAGCATGGGCTGAACCGAGATGGATGGCCACCCTGTCGAAATATCTGCGGTAGTCCGCGATGTGGCGGTCGAGCATGGTCTGCAGGTCAGTCGACCACTCGTCAATGGTTTTCTCCAGATGGTCGGCGATAACCGTCATGCTTCGTTCCGGCTGCTGGTCGCTTCCCTTGAATCCGCTCATACTGCGGAAGCGGAGCGATAACCCGGTGATGTTCGAACATTGCAGACTGTTGTCGCCCACGTTGATGTCGCCACCTGTTACGGTAAGGGAGAACGCACCGGCGTACGCCATTCCGGTTCCGTCCTGCTCATCTTCCCAAGGATTTTCGGAAGGGTGAGGCAGAAGTCCGATGTTGAGTCCAGGCATCCGACCCATGACGATGAGGGTAGCCCGATGGCCGTCGGATACCGTTTCCAACGAAGCGCGTGATTGCTTGAGGAAAGTGCCGGAGACACTGATATTCACATCAATCGGCGCATCCGATGACATCCTGTAGACCAACAGGTCATCAGGCTCGCTGCACCATGCGTCGACATGAACGTTGGCATCACCCATCTGGAACGTTTCACCGGCGAGCGCCCTTGCAAGATCCAGCTGGCGTTTCATGCTCTCACGGCCGTCTGCAGAGGTCGAGTACTGAATACGGACCGTTCCGAATGGCTCGTAAATCTGCTCGTCTTTTTCCTGCAGTGTGGCTTCCTTGATGATTCGCGTGGCGGTGGCGTAATCGTCATGCAACGACGCCTGGCGCGCCTTGGCCACAATCTCCGGCGTCACCGGCGAGGTTTCCGCGTGTGGATATCCTGACCAAAGGGTGTCGTCGTTGAGATACAGCACGTCGGTTTCCGGTTCGGAGCACAGGACCGCTCCCATGCGTCCATTGCCGAGAGGAATGCCTTCTTCCCAGCACGAAGAGATTCCATCGAATGTAAGTTTCATGCGTAAAGTCTCCTTGGCAGATTTGCTTATTTGAGAATGCTCTGGATATTGCGGTACTGTTCGTCGGTCAGCTGCACGGCGGGTTCATGGATGGACGTGTCGATTGGCAGTCCCTTCGCCTTGACCGCGCCCTTGATGGCGCTGATGAACAGGTCGGCAGTGTCGTACAGGCTCATCAGATAGGAAATGCGTTCAGCCGATTTAATGGCCGTGGCGTAATCACCGGACTGCCATGCATGATGCAGGCTGACGAAAGTCTCCGGCTCCACATTGGTCAATCCGCACAGCACGCCATTGCCGCCGCTGATTCGGTTGACGGTGTAGTACTCGTCGAATCCGGACAGCACGCTGAACGATGGATTCACCTTACGAACGGCAGCGATGACCTTCCTGGTGTGACTGATGGTGTCGACGGTGTCTTTGATGCCGATGATATTCTGGTTCTCCGCTGCGAGATCCGCCACCAACTCAGGTGTGAGGTCGTTGCCCGTCCTGGCTGGGAAGTTGTACAGAATGACCGGCAGCGTCGTTGCCTTGGCCACCGCAGAGAAGTAGCGCTTCGCGCAATCCGGGGATGGTCCGAAATAGTACGGGGATACTGCAACCAATGCATCGGCTCCGGCTACTTCGCTTTCCGCCGCCAATGTTCTCACATTGTCTAGGTTGGTGTCTCCCACTCCGACGAGCACCTTCATGCGTCCGGCGACTTTCGAAACTGCGAAGCGCACTGCTTCTGCCTTCGTCTTGACGTCGATGGCGTAGAATTCTCCGATGCTACCGAACAGCAGCACACCGTCGATGCCCGCGTCGATGAGATGATCAAGGTGCTTGCCCCAATTGTCGTAGTCAATGGTCCCACCCGCGTTCGTGATGGTGATGGAGGGGCAGAACACGCCTTCGAACTGGGCGTTGCAAGTCATGATATTTTCCTTTCGACGATATGGTAGGCGTTTCGCGCGTTATTGAGGAAGAAGTCGTCATTCCCTGCGAAACGGTTAAGCAGGATTGACAGATGACTGTCGAAATCGGCGTATAGACCGACGACAGGCCAATTCGACGCATACAGCAACCGCTTGTTAGAGAACGCGGCTTGTGCGAGATCGAGCAGGGTTGAGACGAATCGTGGGTCATCGGTTGGATACCCCGATACCTTGACGTATACGTTTGGCAGCTCTCCGAGCCTATGCAAGGCATCGGATGAGGATTCGAGATTGTGAAGATCGGATATGTTGCCCATATGGTCAACGATGACGATTGCTTCGGGCACCTGCTCACAAGCCTGAGCGAGATCGCCAAGTTCATCCACCCTTACGCATGCGTCGAATGGCATGTTCTTATCGGCCATAAGCTGCAAACCGCGGATGAAGTCATCTTGCAGGCACCGTCCCCGCGGCGATGCCGGCGTATGCAATGGCTCACGAACGCCATGCGCGTACAGCGGCACGCGCATGGCCGGCCCGACGGTGGACCGCATAGATGTTGCCAACAGCAGAGGATCATGGTTTTCGGACAGCAGCCGATCTTCCAATGACGTATCGTCCGTGTCGACTTCCACATACACACCGCCGATGAAATTGACCGCAGCGTCTGGGTGGTGCTCATTGTATGAGGCATAGGCGTATTTGAGGCAGTCCATGTCGTAACGGCGGGTGATGGACCCATCCGTACCGTCGAGCCATGAAAGCGGTTGGACGGATGGATCCCAGATATGGAAATGCGAATCGATGATCCTCTGCATGTCGCACGTCCTAGTCGAGTGCCCTATCGAGGTGGACGTATCCGCCGTCGGGGAAGACCCATTGTCCGGTGGTGTGCGAAGACCTGTCGGACAGAAGGAAAGCCACGGTGTCCGCGATTTCCGAAGTCTCGGTCATGCGGTGGCCGAGAGGAATCCTGTCGGTGATCTTCGCCAACTGCTCACGCTGCGCCTGCTCGTCGCCGAACGTCTTGATCCATTGCGCGTACAGCGGCGTCCATGCTTCGGCCACGACGACGGCATTGACCCGAACCTCGGCCGGGGCGAGGGCGGCGGCCCACTCGCGGGTCAGGCCCAGAATCGCACCTTTCGCTGCGGCGTAGGCGCTAGTCTTGCCCTGACCGGTCAATGCGGTCTTGGAACCGATATTGACCACCGAGCCCTTGCTGGCCTTGAGTGCTGGCACGCACTGATGAACCAGCTCGTAATAGTGGGTCAGATTGCCGTGAAGAGACTCCTCGAACTGACGCCATGACGTGGTCTCGAGCGCGAGGTTGTCGTTTCTGCCGGCATTGTTGACCACACCATCGATATGGCCGTATTTCTTCATGACCGATTCAACAATGGGGGCGATCTCATCGGTGTTGTTCAGGTCAATCAGATAGGTGTCATACGAATCGGTGATCTGTTCGATATCCTGTCGGAATTCGTCGTCGGCACCATCCGAACGATTCAGCACCACCGGAATGGCACCTTCTTCGGCCAGTCGCAGCGTTATGCCCTTGCCGATGCCTTTGAATCCTCCGGTGACAATAATCACCTTGTTCTTAAGATGCAGGTCCATCTCAGGTCCTTCCGACTAGTCCTTGTGCAGGTACTTCATGCATTCGTCGAGCTTCATCTCCGTGCCGTTGCCCGGAGCGAGCGGCGCGACGTATCGTCCGTTCTTGATGACGGTCGGATGTACGAAATACTCATGCTGGTTGTCCACGTATTCGACGACGCGGTCCTCCATCTCGCCAGAGACGGACACGTAATCGAACATCGCAAGCTGGCTGATGGCTTCGCACAGGCCGACACCACCCGCGTGAGGGCAGACCTTGACGCCGAACTTCTTGGCGAGCAGGTATTCGAGGACGAGTTTCCTGGGGGCCGGCGACTCGGGTCGCGTCAATCTGCATGACCTTGAAGCTGCCAGCCTGCAGGTACTGCTTGTACATGACTCGGTTCTGCATCTGTTCGCCGGTGGCCACCGGAATCGGATCGATGGCCTTCTGGATTGCGGCATGGCCAAGAACATCATCCGGGCAGGTCGGTTCCTCAACCCACGCGAGATCGTAGTCCTTGAATTTGCCGATCCATTCAATGGCCTGCGGCACATCCCAGACCTGGTTGGCGTCTACGGCGATGGCGATGTCCGGGCCGACCGCTTCACGGGCGAGCTTGAGCCTGCGCAGATCGTCTTCGAGGTTTTGACCGACCTTAAGCTTGATCTGCTTGAAGCCCATGACCTCGGTCTCTTGCTTGGCCAAACGGACCATCTTCTCGTCGGAATAGCCGAGCCATCCAGCTGCGGTTGAATATCCCGGATAGCCGACTTCCTTGAGGTGGGCGATGCGTTCCGCCTTGCCTTCCTGGGCGGCACGCAGAATCTCGATGGCTTCCTGCGGAGTGAGGGCATCGGTCAGGTAGCGGAAGTCGAGAGTCGCAACGAGCTCTTCGGGCTCCATCTCGGAAAGGAGCAGCCAGAGCGGCTTGCCGGCGCGCTTGGCTTTGAGGTCCCACAGAGCCGAAAGCACGGCACCGATTGCCATATGCTCGACACCCTTCTCAGGGCCAAGCCAGCGTAGCTGCGAATCGCGCACGAACATATCCCATGCGAGACGCATGTTGTCGAGCAGTTCCTCGACGTTGCGTCCGATGAGGGTTTCGGACATGGAGTCGATGGCTCGGACGACGACATCATTGCCGCGGCCGATGGTGAAGACGAATCCGTTGCCGGAATCACCGGCATCCGTGGCGATGACAACATAGGCAGAGGAATAATCCGGATCGGGGTTCATGGCGTCGGAGCCGGAGAAGGTGGCCGATGTCGGGAATCGGAAATCATAGGTGGTGACTTTGGTAATAACGCTCACGATGCGCTTCCTTCTTTGGAAAAATGGTTAATCTCAAAAAGGGAGGGCGGCCATTCGGCCGCCCTCCCTAGCGGTGGCGGGCAACCGGATGTCAGTCGGCGTCAGTGGTGACCTTAAAGCCGTTGTCTTCCGCGTATGCCTTGAGCTTCTGCTGAGCCTTGGCCATGGCGCCTACCAGATCGCCGTTCTCATTCATCTCCGGCACGATGACGTCGTTGAACACGACCTCCACCTGAGACATGAACGGGAGATACTCCCAATCGGTATTGACGTTATCCATGGAATCGAAATAGACCGAGTTAACGTCCGTATTCGCGAAGTATCCATCGGTTTCTTTCTTCTCGCGCACCGTCTTATCGTCCTGATAGACGGAAGCCGCCATGAAGTAATTGCCGCTGTTGGTATCCTGCCAAGACTGGATGGCGTCCGGAGCGGAATCGAGCCAGTTGATGAAGGCAAGGGCTGCTGCTTGCTTTTCCTTCGGGCATGCCGCAGCCACGCTCATCATGGAGCCGACGGAGGAGGACTGGAAATGCTGGTTGTTCCAGGATGGCGGAGTTGTGACCACCATCTTTCCCTTGAGGCTCGGGTTCTGGTCCTTATACATGTTGCCCATCCAGTTTTCGCTGATGAAGGTGGCATAACGGCCATCGTTGACCGAACGGTTGAACTCGTCAGTGTAGACGGTACCGCCTTCAAGGACGCCATCCTTCAGGCACTTCTGCAAGAATTCCGTGAATTCCTTTGCTTTTCCGCTGTTCATAGTCAGTTCGACGTCGTTCACGGAATTAACCTTCCACAGACGCGCTCCAACGGAGCGGTAGAGGTTGGTGAAGATGGAGATGTCAGATCCCAGGATTCCCATATACTTGTTGGAATCTTCTTTGTGGAGCTTCACGCCCTCGTTGTAGATATCTTCCCAGCTTTCTGGCACCTGCAGGTTATGTTCGTCCAGGATATCCTTTCGCACATAGTTGGCCAATGGCGTGGCATCCTGTGGCACACCGTAAAGGCCGCCGGCGTAATGCACCTGAGCCCATGCAGTCTTGGTGTACAACTTGCTCCATGCCTTGTCGATGCTGTCGTTGGCAAAATTCAGCAATGCGCCCGAAACCGCAAACTGCTGGAATTTATTAGCGCTCATCTGTACAACGTCGGGGATGTCTTTATTGGCCTGAACGACATTCTGGAACTTGGTGAAATGGTCGGCAGCGGCACCGGTGTTGACAAATTTAATCTTGATATGCGGATACTTCTCCTCGAATGCCTTGACGGTAGGCTCCATCTGCTTGGCGGAATAGGCCCAAACGGTCAGTTCGACGTTCTTCGACGTATCGGTCAGAGCGCTTTCCACTTCCTTCGCGGTCACTTCGCTCTTAGCCTGGCTTCCGTTAGTGTCGGAACCACATGCCGAGATCCCGGCCGTCATTGCCAGCGCCGCGATAGCGGCCACAAGCCTGACACTCTTCTTCTTCTTCATGATTACTCCTTTGTGTGTCATGAATTACTATTTTGTTGTTTTTTCAAAAGGACGGATGCCGCACGGTCACCAAGGCAACGAATGGGTGATCGTAGGGACCGTGCGGCCGAGGGTTCACTGCTTGACAGAACCGGCCGCGAGGCCAGACTGCCAGTACTTCTGCAGGAACATGAATGCGATGATCAACGGAACAACTGCGATAAGCGAGCCCGTGATGATGAGGTTGTTCGGAACCTGACCGTTGGCAGTTCCCTGGGCACCCATCTTCAGCCACATGTTCAGACCGACTGTCAACGGGTAGTCGTTGGTGTCCGAGAGCATGATCAGCGGCAGGAAGTAATTGTTCCAGACGCCAACCAGCGTGAACAGCAGTACAGTGACGAAACCTGGAGACAGCAGCGGGAAACCGACCTTCCAGAAGATGGTCCAAGTGCTTGCACCGTCCAGTTTCGCGGCTTCAATCAGCGAGACCGGAATCGAGGTCTGCGCATAGATGATCATCAAATACAAGCCGAACGGCGTAGCCAGCTGCGGAATAATCACGGCCCATGGAGTGCCGACCAGACCGATCTTCGAGTACATGAGGAACAGCGGCACGGTGATTACCGTAGAAGGAATTGACATGAATGCCAAAGTGACGGCCAGCAGGGCGTTACGTCCGGGGAATCGCATGGTGGCGATGGCATACCCAGCGAAAGTGGCAATGATGGTTGCACCAACACCTGCGACCGCTGCGTACATGATCGTATTAAACAGCCAGCGGGTATAGGCGCCATTCTGGTAGGCGAATGTGTCTTGCACGTTCTGCCAGAACACATTCTTGTCATCGAACCACAGACCAAAAGAGCTGAAGATGCCCTCACTGGTCTTTGTGGAGGAGAAGATGACCCACAGTAGCGGCACGAGGCAGTAGATGACCATCAAAACCATAATGATGTGCAGCAGCCAGTTGAGCACACGCTGCTTGCCGGTCAGCTTCGGAGCCGGCTCACGTCGCTGCATGCGCTTGTAACGCTTGCTTGCCTTAAGCGCCAGTTTGGCGTCTCTGCGCTGCAGCGACTTGGAACGTGGTTTTGCGATTGCTTCACTCATCACTTGTTCTCCCACTTGTTGCCGATAATCTTAACGACGGCGACCAAGGCCATGACGATGATGCCGACGACCAGAGAGACGGCAGCAGCATAGTTGACGTTCTGACCATTGAATGCGAGGTTGTAGGTGTAGATGTTCGGCGTATAGCTGCTGTTGATCACGTCCGGGGCAGAAGTACGCAAGATGTTCGGTTCGTTGAACAGCTGGAGCGTGCCGATTACAGAGAAGAGGACTGTCATCACGATGGTGCTCTTAATCTGAGGAATCTTCACGGACCAAGCGATGCGCAGCTCCGAAGCGCCGTCAATACGGGCAGATTCGTACAGGTCGTTCGGAATGCCGATCAGTGCAGAATAATAAATCAGCATGTTATAGCCAAGGAAGCACCAAGTGCAGATGTTTGCGATGGCGAATAGCATGAGCTGCTTCGACAGCATATTAGGAGCCGTTACGTCAAGCATGCCGGCGATTTGTCCAAAAAGACCATACTTATCGCCGTAAATGTATCCCCACATCAGCGCTGCAATGACGCCTGGGACGGCATAAGGCAGGAACAGCAGAATTCGCGGCACTGCGATATGGCGGATTCTCTGGGAGTCCAAGATAAGCGCCGCTACGAGGGACAGAATCAGATTCATCGGAATCTGAATCGCCGCGTAAATCAGCACATTCTTAAAGCCGCCCCACAAAGCCTCATCCTTGAACGCTCGGATGAAATTGTCGAAGCCCGCGAAGGTGGTGCCACCGAGAAGGGACTGCTTGAAGAAGCTGAGATAAAGCGCGTAGAACATCGGGATGATCATGCCGAACAGGAAGACCACCACGTATGGAAGACAATACAATATGCCTATGTACTCGCGCTTCGGCTTGCGCATCCCGGAAGTATCCGGTTTCGCCGTTGCATTTGTCATAGTTTTTCTCTTTCTTCTTAACCCGTCTGAATGAGCCTGCCAACAACATCGTTGCCATTGCCGTTTCATCCATCGGTACGTTCAATATACAAGGTTCTGCAAAAAAGAGCAAATAAAACTTCGTTATGCGTGGCGAAATTTTCTTTATCTTATTTTTGGCCTTGGAAAGGCTTTATTGCAACGATATATGCACATTACATCCATCAGGCAAGCAGCAGAAGATCAACGTCCACGGCACACATTTCCGCTATATAGACAGCAACACGCCGATAAAATATCTATTTCAAGGTAACGAAAATTTCGCTATCCTGTAGGTAACGCTTTTTTACAGCGTGCATACGAAAAGAGAAGAGTCATGACCACAATCAAAACAACAAGCAGACCGAAGGTCTCCGATATCGCCCAAGCGGCGGGAGTATCCCCCGCCACCGTATCCAAGGTCATCAATGGCCGCAATGGAGTCTCCGACGAGACACGCGATCGGGTGGAACTGCTCCTCGAAGAAGCCGGATTCCGCAAAAAACTTCCCACAACCAAAACCATGCGGTCAATCGAACTGGTCGTCAACGAAATGACCAACAACGGCTCCGTGGAGATGGTCAAGGAGGCAACTTCATACGCCAGAGATTTTGGCATCGGCATCACTGTAAGCTGCGCCGGACCGGATTCCGAAGAACACGCGACAAGAAACGAGGCCAGCAGCTGCCTCCGCAGCGCCATCGAACGCAACCCACTGGGCGTCATACTTCTCTTATCAAATATTTCATCGGCCGAGGAATCGCTACTGCAGACGAGGAACATCCCATATGTAATTGTCGATCCGGTCGGGCAGGTCTCCGCTGACGCATTGGGGGTGGGCATTGATAACTGGACCGGAGGAATGCTCGCCACGCAATATCTCATATCATTGGGTCACCGACGGATCGCCGTCATCACTGGCCCCACCAATTCACAATCCTCGCAAGCGCGACTGAGCGGATACATGGCGGCGCTGCAGAAAAACGGCATCAGCGCGGATCCGCATCTCATCAAGGTTGGCGACTACGTATCCGATAAGGCATACAAAGCGGCATGCGATCTCCTGGAAATGAGGGAACAGGACCGACCAACCGCCATCTTCGCGTTCAACGATCTCGGCGCAATCAATGTCTATCGCGCCGCCCGACAGCACGGCATCAGTCTGCCCGAACAGTTATCGATCATCGGTTTCGATGATGTCTATCCTGCGGCAAGCATGTGTCCGTCCCTGACGACCATCAGGCAACCATTCGACCTCATCGCCAGGCAATGCATCGACCTGATTCTCGAAGCGCGGGAAGGGAAGGTGGAACAGAATTACTTCATTCTTCCCACACAACTCGTCGAACGCGAAAGCTGCACATCGCCAGCACTGCCGTAACATGCAACGGCACTGTTGCCATCCTCCGGAAGCAACATCGCATTCGTGAGATCACTTCCGGAGGAGACCGTCTATCATCCGCTTACCCCCGCCGATGTCGTTCCGGTTAGTCCAATCGGGAACGATGCGGAGGCGCTCGCATCGTTCAAGGATGATCCGTGGACCGGCATGGACGGACGTCCCGCGATCGTGTCCAACGCGTACGGCGATGAGCGCAACGTGTACGGCGGAGCACGTCTGGGCCACAATGGCATCACCAAGAGCCTGCCGGCCGACGGGGAGCCGATCGTCATGTCGTCGGTCGAGCGCGATGGAACGATTGCTACCATCAACCTCAATGGCGTGCTGATCATCAAGAACTAAACGCCATCATCCAATCGGCGGCTTCCAGCTTGTTGCGGGAAGCCGCCGATTTTTCCTTTCCCCATCGAAAAAACACCGCAAAACAGAGCCTTCCTGTGATTAAAAAACGCAGAGTTCCTGAGGACTGGGTTTACCCGGCCTTCCATGTATCGCGCACCAAAGACCATTTGCCAATAAGCTTTTGCCCCCCATGACGTAACCGTACAGTCCCGCTCGAACAAGCATTTCGATAAAATCTAAAAACTATCGAAATCATCGAAATTATTTGTTGACCAAAATTCGCCCGCCTTAGGATATCGACTACCGGCCAAGACGCCCAGACCTGCACTCCGCGTCGATGCCGCTTAACAGAAAGAAGGAAAACGATGAAGTTTTTTATGAAGAAGAAAATGATTGCGCTTTGTGGCGCAGCGGCGATGATTCTCCCATTGGCAGCATGCGGAACGACTCAGGCGGGGACCACCGATGAACAGGGTAAGACAGTTGTCAACGTTTGGGCTTGGGACAACAACCTCAAAGCCAACGCCAAAGTATTCATGAAGAAAAATCCTAACATCGTCATCAAATTCACGAACGCCGGCAGCGGTAAAGATGAATATCAGGCGCTGAATAATGCTTTGGAAGCCGGCAGTGGAGTGCCGGACATAGCTATGATTGAATACTATGCAATTCCTGAATACGCAATTAAGGGATCACTCAAAAATCTGAATGATTACGGGACTGCCAAATATAAGGATTTCTACACTCCTGGCACTTGGAACGCAGTGAACTTTAATGGCGGCATGTACGGCATGCCAGTCGATTCAGGCCCAATGGCTTTTTATTATAACAAGGAAGTGTTTGACAAAGCCGGCATATCCGAAGCTCCAAAAACTTGGGACGAATTCTACCAAGATGCAAAAAAGATCAAACAAACTGGCTCATATATCACCAACGACCCAGGAAATGCCGGATTCTTCAACGCGATGGTTTGGCAGGCCGGCGGCCATCCATATTCCACGTCTAAGGATGGTACCAAAGTCACCATCAAGCTCACTACCGATAAAGGGGTACAGAAATTCTGCGATTTCTGGCAGAAGATGATTGACGAAGGACTCATCGAAACGAAAACTAAAGATAGTTCCGACGACTGGTACCGCTCCATCGGTTCTGGAGAATTCGCGAGCGTGATTTCCGCAGCATGGGCTCCGGGAATGTTCCTGAACAATGCTCCGGAAGGCGCCGGAAAGTGGAGAATCGCTCAAATGCCAACATGGAATGCCGGGGAGAACGTTAGCTCCGAATACGGCGGCTCCTCACTCGCATTGATGTCATCTTCGAAGAACGCCGATGCCGCGTACAAGTTCATGGAATTCGCCAGCACTAATTCTGATGCCATCATGTCCCGAGTGAATCAGGGTGGTTTCCCTGCTGATTTAAAGACCATGTCTAACGATGAATTCCTCAATCAGACCACTATGGTGAATTCCGATGGAGACACAGTGGACTACTTCGGTGGAGAAAAATTCAACGCTGAATTTGCCGAAGCGGCGAAGCATGTCACTTCCAAGTTCGAGTTCCTCCCCTACGACGTTTACGCACGAAGCGTTTTCACCGATACTGTAGGAGCCGCTTACATGGGGCAAACAACAATGAAGGAAGGCGTGAAGGCTTGGCAGGACAAGCTTGTCGAGCAAGGTAAGAGCCAAGGCTTCACGGTGAACGAATAAAGGATGGTAATGGTTGGAATCAAGGACGTGGCAGCCCTCGCAGGAGTTTCCATCAGCACAGTCTCCTATGTGATGACAGGAAAACGTCCAATAGGAGCAAAAACTCGTCAACGGGTATTACAGGCCGCACGTGATCTTGGATACCTAGCGAAAAACGGCAGTCCAGCTCCATTGAATGGAGAGACTCATTTCGTTGCGTTGAGCTCGCCCGTCCATGATTCCACCAGCTACACCAATTATTGCGCATATTTTCTCAATTTCCTCAAAGCAGCGAGACAACTTGGCTATGAAACATTGCTGCTAACCGAAGAAACAGGGGATGAGCAGCTGCGTTCCATCATTGACACCGGAATGGTAGATGGCGTCGCACTTATGGATGTGACCATGAATGATCCCCGGATAGAGTTAGCTCAGTTTTCGACCATCCCTTTCATTTCCATCGGACATCCCATGGATGAAATAAACGTACCTTGCATTGATACCGATTTCATCGAAATGGGCGAAATGATTATGCAGACGCTTCACCGCAATGGACATGACAGAATACTGTTTATAGGAGGGAAAAAGATTGATTATGAACGCGCTGGAGGCGCGAATTACCTTATTCGACTGAGAACATCAATGCATGCCGCAGCCGCGCGTTACGGAATCCATATAGATGAAGAATTTACCGACAATGATGATTTCGATGCTGCAGAGAACCTACTTGAACGGTTCATTTCAGATAAAAAAAATACAGCGATCGTAACACAAGGCGGGCCGTTGTTCTTGAATAACCTTGTTGCGGCAACGAGACAGCGTGGAATAAGAATTCCTCAGGATCTTTCGTTGGTCTCAGCAGGAACATACACGGATTCTATGGGTAAACATCTGCGAATAGATGAATTCCCACTTATGCCAGCCGAATTGTGCCAACTAGGCATGAATATGCTGGTTCATCTCATGGACGGGACCATAAAGCGAAAGGAAAACGCCACACTAATCCATCCCATATATAAGCAACGCGGATCTATAACATCGCTTTGATGAAGAACTTGATTTACTAAGGAAACAAAATATGACTGATTTCAATCGTTCCACCCTTCCCGACACCGTGCGTTCCAACGGCGCGACCCCGAACCCATGGTGGGCCAACGCGGTGGTCTACCAGATCTACCCGCGTTCCTTCCAGGATTCCAACGGCGACGGCGTCGGCGACCTGAAGGGCATCACCAGCCGTCTCGACTACCTCGCCGACCTCGGCGTGGACGTGGTGTGGCTCTCCCCGGTCTACAAGTCGCCCCAGGACGACAACGGCTACGACATTTCCGACTATCAGGACATCGATCCGCTGTTCGGCACGCTCGAGGACATGGACGAGCTGCTCGCCGAAGCGCACAAGCGCGGCCTGAAGATCGTGATGGATTTGGTGGTCAACCACACGTCCGACGAGCATGCCTGGTTCCAGGCTTCCCGCGACAAGGACGATCCGCATGCCGACTGGTATTGGTGGCGTCCAGCCAGGCCGGGACATGAGCCGGGCACCCCGGGTGCCGAGCCGAACCAGTGGGGTTCCTATTTCGGCGGTTCCGCCTGGCAGTACGATCCGAAGCGCGGCGAATACTACCTCCACCAGTTCTCTAGGAAGCAGCCGGATTTGAATTGGGAGAATCCGGAAGTGCGCAAGGCCGTCTACAAGATGATGAATTGGTGGATGGACCGCGGCATTGACGGCTTCCGCATGGACGTCATCACCCTGATCTCAAAACGTCTCGATGGCCACGGACGGCTGCCCGGAGAAATCGACTCGGAACTATCCGAGGGCGAGATGGGCGAAGAGGGATACACGGACGCAAGCCCGTTCTGCTCCGATGGTCCGCGGCTCGACGAGTTCCTTGCCGAAATGCGCCGCGAAGTGTTCGAGGGGCGCGAAGGTTACATGAACGTCGGCGAAGCGCCGGGCATCACTCCGGCACGCAACGAGCATGTCACCGATCCGAAGAACGGCGAACTTGACATGCTGTTCCTCTTCGACCACGTGGGCATCGACCAGGAAGGTTCCAAGTGGAACACCGTGCCGTTCGAAGTCAAGAATCTGCGCGCCCGCCTCGCCGACCAGCAGGAGGCTGTGAAGAACGCCGGCTGGGCCAGCCTGTTCTTCTGCAACCATGATCAGCCGCGCGTCGTGTCCCGTTGGGGCGACGACGCTGATCGCGAGTCGCGCGAGCTGAGCGCCAAGGCGTTCGGCATGCTGCTGCACATGCACCGCGGCACCCCTTACATTTACGAGGGCGAAGAGCTGGGCATGACCAACGCACACTTCACCACGCTCGAGCAGTATCGTGATCTGGAATCCATCAACGCCTACCGCCAGCGCGTGGAAGAAGCAAAATGCCAGTCCGCAGAATCGATGATGGCGGCGCTCGCGCTCATCGGCCGCGACAACGCACGCACGCCGATGCAGTGGGACGCCTCCAGGTATGCCGGCTTCACCGCGCCGGACGCGGCGACGGAACCGTGGATCGGCGTCAATCCGAACCATGTCGAGATCAACGCAGCCGAGGAATTCGACGATCCCGAATCCGTGTACAGCTTCTACAAGAAGCTCATCGCCATGCGCCACAACAACGCGACCATCGCGACGGGCGAATGGAATCTGGTCGCGGCAGACAGCGAGCAGGTGTATTCCTTCACCCGTACCAGCGGCGACGACACGATTCTCGTCATCGTCAATCTCACTGATAGGACGGCGCAGGTGCCTGCTGAGGTCGCGCAACTGCTTGAGGATGGCGTGGGCGAGTCGCAGGTACTGCTCAGCACCTATGATGCCGTGCATAGCGTGAAGTCGGTCGCTCGCGGCGAGCTTGCTCGCTGGGAGGGGGTCGTGATCCAGCTCTGATCGATCTTTCCTATAAACTCTCTGCAAAAAGCGTTCGTGCGATTCATCACGGGATCGTACGAACGCTTTTTCTTTATTTGTATTGTGATTTATCAGATTATGTATTGCGATTATTCCTGATTGCTTGTGATTACTTTTCGCAAGCAATCTCACTTTTCATCGCGAAAGCCGCATGATAAGGCAGTTTCGGCAGACGTACGCTTACAATAACGCTCATGGAACAAAACGAGGTTCTCAAAGCATTGCAGCGCGATCACGCAGCTGAACTGAAACTAGCCGCCGAACGACTCAAGGGCACTGCGCGCCACACGGAAATCATTCCGTCCAAGGTGCTGTCCGACATGACCGGACATGAGATTCTGCTCAAGCCTGAGAATCTCCAGGTCACCGGATCGTTCAAGATTCGCGGCGCCTACAACAAGATCGCATCCCTGAGTGATGAGCAGCTGGCTCGCGGCATTGTCACCGCTTCCGCGGGCAACCATGCGCAGGGCGTGGCCTATGCGGCTCGCGAACGTGGTGCGAAGGCAACGATCTGCATGCCGCAGATCACTCCGCCGCTGAAGGTTGACGCCACCAAGGCGTACGGTGCAGACGTGGTGCTGTACGGCGAGGTGTTCGACGAATCCGCAGCCCGCGCCCAGGAATTGAGCGACACCGAAGGCATGATCTACGTGCCGCCATTCGACGATTACGAGGTGCTGTGCGGTCAGGGCACCATCGGCCTTGAAATCCTCGAAGACGTGCCGAACGTCACCGACGTGGTCGTGCCGCTGGGCGGTGGCGGTCTTGGTGCCGGTGTGGCGCTCGCCATCAAGACGTTCAAGCCGGAAGTGCGCGTGATCGGCGCGATTCCGGAGGGTAGCCCAGCATGGAAGAATTCGCTGGCCGCAGGTCATGTGGTTGCCGCCGACCAGGTGCGCACGTCCGCCGAGGGCGTCGCTGTGAAGCGTCCGGGCGATCTCACGTTCGCGCTGCTCAACGAATTCCTTGACGACATTGTCACCGTGACCGAGCGTGACATCAACGAGATGATCCTGCTCATGCTCGAAAAGCACAAGCTGGTGGTTGAGGCTGCCGGCGCTGTGTCTCTGGCTGCGCTCGAGCACCTCAACCTGCGCTCGCGCAAGTTCGCCGAGGCGAAGGGTCCGCATGTGGTGGTGCCGATCATGTCTGGCGGTAATGAAGACACTGTGTCCATTGGCGCTGTGATTCAGAAGGGTATGATCACGCGTGGCCGCATCATGCATTTCGAGGTCGAACTGCCCGATACCCCGGGACAGCTGGTGAAGGTCGCCACATTGCTGGCCGAGCAGCGTGCGAACGTTATCGCGCTGGATCACGACCAGTTCAAGGCGTCCAGCCATTACGCGAATGCCGTGGCTTTGGGCGTGACGGTTGAAACGAATGGTCCCGACCACATTGATCGTGTGCTCGAGGCATTGCGGGAAGCCGGTTTCCAGCCGAAGCGCATTTACTGATTTCAGTACCGTTTTTCAGTATTTGATAACCAATAAGGGTCTTGGAAAGCCTTGCGATGATTTCTGATTGTCGCAAAGCAATCCAAGACCCTTTTGTTGTTTATATTGCTTGACTAGCCGTTACGTCATTCGGATTTTTGTCGTTGAAAAATTCGGATTTTGGTAACGACCAACCAAAACCGGTGTAATTCCAACGATTTGTGCCGGTACTGCAAGACGTACGAGAAAACGTATTTACTGTGCGGCTTACTGCTCGGCGGTGATGGTTTCGTCGACGAGCTGCGGCAGGGCGACGGCGATATCGTCGTGGATAAGCCGGTCGGCCAACCGATCGTATTGCGTGCGTCCCATGTTCATAATGGTGATCGGCACGCCCGCCTCTGCGGCTATGGGCACGATGCTTGCCGCGGGCATGACTTCCAGCGTGGATCCGATGACCCACAGTTCGTCGGCCTGCGTTGCGAGTCGATATGATTTTTCGAGCGCGCCGTCCGGCAGCGCCTCGCCGAAGTAGACCACGTCGGTTTTGATGAGTCCGTTGCATGGCATGTTGCCGCTGTAGGGCAGTCTGCGATGGCAGTGCGGATCGGGTTCGTTGTCGAGATTCGCCATGATGTCGGCGGTGTCATATTTTGCATGGCACTTCATGCAGTGCGAGGTACCGATGGTGCCATGCAGATTGACGATGACGTCGCTGCTATTGCCGGCTTTTTCGTGCAGCGCGTCGAAATTCTGTGTGGCGAGCAGTGTTAGCAGTCCAGCCTGTTCCAGTTTGACGAGCGCTTTATGTGCGGTGCCCGGCTGTGCGGTCCACACGGGTGATTCCTTCTGCCAACGCCAGGAATACTTGCGATCTTCCTCGTGGCAAAGGAATGCTTCGATGTCATACACTTTCGTTTGTTCAGGGTGCTTAGTCCAGACGCCGTCCGGTCCACGGAAGTCGGGAATACCTGCGGACGTGGAAATCCCCGCCCCCGTCAATACTGCGATCTTTTTGCTCATATCTTAGGTATAGCCGCACGACGTAACTTCTGATGTTTCACGTGAAACAGGGAACATCGGGCAATCAAATTCGAGAAAAGCAATCTTAATAATCATGCATGGAAAGGAATGAGAGGTGCATTATGACTACTGATATTGCACAAAACATTGCAGATGATGGCGCTGATGCGGCCGAGACTGCCGAAACGACCGAGACGGTTACGGCGATCGGGGCAATCGATATCGAATCGATGGTGGCGCCGCCGTCGCCGACACGGCTTGCCCCGATTCCGACGCCGGTCGAGCAGACTAAGTTCTTCCCGCACACTGATGAGTTTCCGGAAGGCTGCCAAGTGATTTCCGACTTGGACCAGGATGATTTCGGATATCCCGTGAATATCGAGCAGGTTACATACGTGACCCGTCAGCTGGCTGATGACAGCAGTGTTGATTTGCCGATGTGGGTGTTCACGCCTGGCGTTGACAATATGCCCGAGGGCGCAATGCCGGAAGGTGGTTGGCCGGTGATTGTGTTTGTGCGCGGTTCGGCATTCCACGAGCAGAATGTGACCGATTACTCGAATTATTTCGTGCGTATTGCCGAGCAGGGGTATGTGGTGGCTGCGCTGAAGTATCGTCACAGCGATATTGCGCCGTTCCCCGCGCAGATGCAGGATTGCAAGACTGCGGTGCGTTTCATGCGCAAGAATGCCGAACGCTTCCATTGCAACAAGGATCGTATTGCGCTGTGAGGCGATTCTTCGGGCGGTCATACGGTGCTGATGGCTGGGTTCACTGGCAATCGCGCGCCTGATACGGATGCCTATGCCGAGGAAAGCGCCGAAGTGAACGCGATCGTGGATTGGCATGGCCCTACTGATTTCGCGAAGATGAACTTTTATCCGAGTTCGCAGAACCACAGTGATCCGCAGTGCCCGGAAGGTGTGGTGATTGGTGGCGTTGACGTGCTTGAACATCCGGATTTGAGCGCCCAGGCTTCGCCTATGACTTATCTGAGTGCCGATATGCCCACTCCGTCAACGCTGATCATGCATGGTGGCCGCGATCAGTTGGTGCCGTTCAATCGGAGTTGTCGCCTGTATGCCACGTTGAAAGCGCTTGGCAAGGATGTGACGTTCTACAAGCTCGATAACGCCTGCCATGCCTGATACGGATTCCGTAGCGCTCGCGCATTGCGTTTGGTGTTCGATTGGCTTTCCGATCGTCTGTGACTTGCTGTGATGCGCTGTTGATCTGCTGATTGCCGTGTTGTTGCGTTGTGTGACACGCGGCAATCAGCTTTTTCTGACGATTTTTGGGTTGTGTTGGAGTTGGTTTTGCGATTTATGGTGTAAGAAAGACGGATTTCGACACGCCGATGCTTTCCAGTGTTTGCAAGGGTTCGCGTCTTGTTTCGTCATGCCCGATTTGCGTGGAATGTGATTGTGCTGTAGGTTTATCTCTTGCTGCCGCTCGGCGAGTGGTTCCCCGGTTGGGGTGCCTCGAGGCGGGTGAGTGGTGGTGGTTTGAGAACTCAAGAGCGTATTTGTACTACTTCTTTATAGTCA
>ENA-OQKJ01000006-OQKJ01000006.1-human-gut-metagenome-genome-assembly--contig:-NODE-6-length-58863-cov-4.361652_pt1 | contig 58863 bp, 52 predicted proteins | sample MGYA00242647_ERZ504795 | MGnify/ENA primary metagenome ERZ504795 (study PRJEB26092, sample SAMD00036398) | human gut metagenome | host: Homo sapiens | study: EMG produced TPA metagenomics assembly of the...
GAGTCCGTGGCCGCCGCTTTCGCCATTGCGGCGCGCTTTTTTGACGATCCCACGCATGCTTTGTGTTTCGCGGCTTCTATCGGTGGCGACACTGACACCATTGCGGCTATTGCGGGCGCGATGCTGGGGGCGTGGCATGGTATGCAAGGTTTCGACAAAACCATGCTTGATCAGGTGCTTTCACAACTTGCTGAAGATAATCACCTTGATTTGGTCGGCACTGTTACGTCGCTACGCGCGTTACGCGATGATAGTGCGCTTAATGATGTAAATATCGTTTGATCTGCAGGGACCGTAGTTAGCGAAACTATGACGGAAGTGCGAAAGGCATCGCAATGACTGGAAAAGTTATTTCTCTTGGGCAGGTTATTGTCGATCTGACCATGAATGTGGACGCGGTGCCGCGTGCGGGTGAAGATGTGTTCGCCGGCAATGTGCAAACGCAGGTTGGTGCCAGCTTCAACACGCTGTATGCCGTGCGCCGCATGGGCGTTAAGGCGTCTCATGCTGGTGTGATTGGTACGGGGCCGTGGGCTTCGCAGATTCTGCAAACGTTGGAAAATCAGGAAATTCAGCATATCGGCAAGCGGGATGCCGTGCACGATTCGGGATTTTGCGTGGCGTTGACCGACGCGAATGCTGAACGGACGTTCATTTCGACGAGGGGCGCAGAAGCGTACGGCAGTGCCGATGCGTTCGATTCTGTGAATCCAGAAAAGCGGGATGTCGTGCATGTGAGCGGATACACGTTGGTGCATCACACTGCGGACGCGCTGCTTGCTTTTGTGAAAAGAACGACTGAACATCGTGAGTTCACTGCGGTATTCGATCCTTCTCCGATGATCTCGGCAGTTGATGATGACGTTTTCCGTGTGATGCTCGCATATCGTCCGATATGGTCGTGCGATGAACGCGAGGCAACGTTGATTGCGCAACGTTTGGCGGCGCTCGATAGTGGCGATTCTTGCGATTGCAAGGTTTCGCGGGATATGCTGCAAGAGATTGAGAGTGCGAATGTCAATGAGGAGACGGTTGCGTGGCTGTGCGATCGATTGCAATCTCCTGTAATCGTTCGCGTGGGCGCGGATGGTGCGTGGTCGGCGATTCCCGGTGACGAAGTGCTGCGAATTCCAGGTTTTCCAATGAAAGCGGTGGATACCAATGGCGCTGGTGATTGTCACGCGGGTGTGTTGTGCGCCCTGCTGTGCGAAGGCGTGCCGTTGGAGGAGGCTGTACGTTGCGCCAATGCTGCTTCGGCGTTGTCTGTAACGCGATCAGGGCCGGCTACCTGCCCTGATCGAAAGGAGGTTGAGCGGCTCCTAGGAAGGGCGTTCTAAGACTTATAGTACAAATGACTATAAGTGGTTATATCATGTGCACGATTGCGCTGACGCGGCGTGCATGTCGCTTGCCCGCGGCGTTGCTCGGCAGATTCAAGGAGATTAGTTTCACATGAGCAATGAGAAAGGGACCCTCTCCATCGAGGAGCAGGGTATCGACACCATATCCGAAGAGGAGCGTAAGGGCACGCCGGCCAGTCTGTTTTGGCCCTGGTTCGCTGCCAATGTTTCCATGTTCGCCATGTCGTACGGCGCGTGGGCGCTCGGTTTTGGCATTTCGTTCTGGCAGGCCACCGCCATGACCATTATTGGCGTGGTCATCTCGTTCCTGCTGGTCGGCATCATTTCCATCGCGGGCAAACGCGGCAACGCGCCCACCATGGTGCTCACCCGCGCCACGTTCGGCGTGGAAGGTGCCAAAGTGCCAGCGGCTCTGAGCTGGATCGCCACATTAGGCTGGGAGATTTCACTGACCACCACCGCTGTGTTGGCATTATCAAGCACCATCGAAAAACTCGGTTGGGGCTCTGGTGTCGCGCCCAAGATCATCTCCACCATTGTGGTGGTCGGCCTTGTGGTGGTTGCAGGTATTTTCGGATACGACCTGATTATGCGTTGTCAGCAGGTCATCACCATCGTGACCGGTGTGATCACCGTCGGTTTCTTTATCCTCGGCTGGGGACATATTGACTTTTCCGCCATTGACTCGGTTCCGGCGGGATCATTGCCGGCCATGCTCGGCTGCTGCTTCTTCGTGATGACCGGCTTTGGCTTGGGCTGGGTGAATATCGCTGCCGATTACTCGCGCTATCTGCCGCGCAACTCCTCCAATGGCGGCATTGTGTTCTGGACCACATTCGGTGCGTCCATTGCCAATGTGTTCCTGATTTTCTACGGTCTGCTGCTCGCGGTTTCCAATGCCGACATGGCGGAAAACGTTGGAAATGATCCGATTGGAGCCATGGCTTCCATTCTGCCGACCTGGTACTTGATTCCGTACACCATTGTGGCCGTGCTCGGTTTGATGTCCGGCTCCATTATGGACAATTATTCCAACGGGCTTGCGCTGCTGTCGTTCGGTGTGAAGTTGCCGCGTACCGTGGCTGCCGCGCTCACCGCCGCTTTGACTGTGCTTGGTGTGGTCTACGTGACTTTCTTCTCCGACACGTTCATTGGCCCGTTCCAAGGCTTTCTGACCACGCTCGGTGTGCCGATGGCCGTATGGGCCGGCATGTTCGTGGCCGATGTGATCATTCGCAAAAAGGATTACAGCACCGCTGATTTGTATGATCCGAAGGGGCGTTACGGTGCGTGGAACGGTAAGTCTTTCGCCATTCCTGTCGTCGGTACCGTGCTTGGTTGGGGATTGGTGGTCAACACTGCCGCCAGCTGGCTGAACTGGCAGGGGTATCTGCTGTTCCTTATCGGTGGCAAAGAAGGTAGTTGGGCTGCCGCCAATCTTGGTGTGATTGTTGCGCTGATTATTGGTCTTGCGGGATCGTTGATGTTCCAGCGTGGCGATATTGCCAAGCAGGAAGCTGATCTGCCGGTTTCGGAAGCATGAGTTGCTTATTGCGATAATACAAGGAAAGGAAAAGTCATGATTGCGGAAGATGAATGGCTGGTAGTTATCGACAGGCAGCGTGTTTTTGCGGAAAGTGAATGGTCCGCATGGGCTTGCCCGGACGGCTCCTATCACACTACTGATGAAGCGTTCGCACGATTGGCTAAGGCGTTCGGCGATCGTGTGGTCTATACGCGATATGTTGCGCCTGAGCCACCGCAAAACGCTTGGGTTGATTATTTCAAAGATTGGCCGCAGTTTTTGGTTGCTCCCGACGATCCGATGTACGATCTCACCGCGGATACCGCGGAATTGGCGCAAGGCCATGCCGTGGTCAGTTGCGACACTTTCGGCAAGTGGGGAAGCGTGCTGAGCGAAGCCATTAAAGGCGCTAAAAAGATCACGGTATGTGGTGTCGCCACCGATTGCTGTGTGCTTACCACTGTGCTCGCCGCGGCTGACAATGGTGTAGCGGTACGCGTTGCTGCTGACGCTTGTGCAGGCAGTTCGCCAGAAAACCATCAGATGGCATTGAGCACCATGGCATTGTTCACGCCGCTGGTCACCGTCACTGATACTGATTCCATCGTAGGATAGGTAAGGACTTTGATTCTGCGGGGTTTGTTGAGTTCTGCTCAGCAAACCCCGCTTTTTTGTATGTCGTGCATATTGCGCCAAAACTTGGATGATGCTCGGCTGGCATCGGTAATGAGCCATTAATCTTGCGGTGCGCTTTTGTAACTGCGGCGTAACAGTGCGGTGGTGATTGTAACGGACGATTCCGGCACAATCGTGGGTATCGACAGTTTCGTGAAGAGGTTTTACTGACGGACATGTCTCTCACAGGAAAAATCCCATGTATGAATCGAGGCCACCATGGCACAGCAGATCACTAGCTTGCTTGACGATCCTACGCAAGCGGTCAGTCTAGACACTTTCAGTGGGCTCACCAAAGGATGCCCCGCACCATTCTGGCTTTTCCAAGGCGTTTGCGCGGCTTGGGGCATCGACCACCAGCGGGCGCAACTCAACCTCATCACCGTATCCGAGAACGCGACGTTCCTGCTGTTGCTGGACGGCGAGCCCCAAGGCGTGGTACGTGTCTCGCAGCCGGGCTATGTGGGAGGTCCCGAGGCGGTGGCGTCGGAATCAGCTGGTTGAATGCGTTGCATGATATCGAAGGTATCAGCCTGATCAATCCGGTTCCCACCATCCGTGGCACGTTCGTAACGAAAATCACCGATCTGAACGGTGTCGGCTGGACGGTGATCTCCACGAAATATGTGGAAGGAACCGTGCTGGAAGATCTTGAGAATCCTGCACCGTATTACGAGACGATCGGTGAATGGGCTGCGAAATTCCATGAGCAGTCGCGCACGTGGAGCAAACCGTACGGTTTCACCCGCTTCAATTGGGATCTTTCGAACATGGTTGGTCCGGCACCGCGTTGGGGACGTTGGGAAAACGCCAATCTCACCGACGAAGAGAAGCAGCTGTGCGACACCGCGCTGTGGAAGGCCATGGACGTGGTGATGAAAGTGCCGAGAACCAACGAAACTTGGGGGCTTATCCATGCCGACTTGCGCCCGTCGAACGTGATTCGCGGCAATGACGGGAGACTGACCGTCATCGATTTCGACGATGCCGGATACAGCTGGTATCTCTACGATTACGCTTCATCGCTGAGTTTCATCGAACATGAACCGTATGCTCCCGATCTTGCCAAGGCGTGGGTCAAGGGATACCAGCGCGTCGCAGGTTCGTTCACGGATGAGGAACTGCGTATCATGTCCGCGCTTTCCATGATCCGACGCATGCAGATGCTCGGCTGGACCACCAGCCACCGTGAGGATGCCCTGCCCGACGGTCTCGCTGCACAGCAGGCTCCCGGCAGCGTGATGTGCGCAAAAAACTATCTTGAGGATCCGCTCTGGCTGCTGCATTAGGCAAGTTGCATGAAACAAGCGTAATTACGCAGAAACCAGACAATCCAAGAAATCCAATCGTAAGCACGTAAAAATACGCAATTACGAAAATCTCAATTTTTATAACTTAACAACATCTGACCGCAACCAACCAAACGAGGAATCAATGGCATAACTCGCCGAACAATAAGAGAGGAAGGCGATTACAATGACTGCGTCAACTGTTTCGGGACGATCGATAGGCGGCGTGACCTACGTTGAAACCGACAAGGACTATTTCGCAAAACGACAGCTTAAGCGAACCGCGGGAGCGTTCGGTCTATGGGCCATCGGCATTTCCGCGGTGATCTCCGGCGACTTCTCCGGCTGGAACGGAGGCATCGCCCAAGCCGGATGGGGTGGCATGCTGGTGGCCGCCATCGTGGTGTACCTCATGTACGTGCTTATGCTCAACTCCATCAGCGAAATGGCGTCGGCCATGCCGCACACGGGTGGCGCGTATTCCTTCGCGCGTGCCGCCATGGGTCCGTGGGGCGGCTTCTTCACCGGCCTTGCGGAAACCATCGAGTATGTGATGACCGCAGCCACCATCGTCTACTTCTCGTCGGCATACGCTGATGCGATCCTGTCGAACCTGACCGGATATTCGCTTGACGATCATGGCTTGGCTTGGGTTTGGTGGCTTGCCTTGTATGCGATTTTCGTAGTGGTCAATTGGCTGGGCGCCGAAACGTCGTTCCGTTTCGCCGAAGTCGTGTCGATCGCCGCGCTCGCCATCGTCGCGCTGTTCGGTATCGGCGCTTTCGCCACTGGTAAGGCCGATTTCTCCACGCTGCTCAATATCACGCCTACCGAAGGCAACTCCGCGTTCCTGCCGTTCGGCCCAGGTGCCATCTTCTACGCCATGCCGTTCGCCATGTGGTTGTTCCTTGGTATTGAGCAGCTGCCTCTGGCTGCAGAGGAAGTGCGTGAGCCGGAAAAGAACATTCCGAAGTCGTCCCACCTGTGCATTTTCACGCTGGGATTGTCCGCGCTGATCATCGTGTTCCTGAACCCGGCTGTGGTCGGTTCCGAAGCGCTCGCTGGTTCCGATGAGCCGTTGCTGGATGGCTATCGTGCGATTCTGCCGGGCAATCTCGCCGCGGTGCTGTCCGCATTCGCGTTGATCGGTCTGCTCGCTTCCATCCAAGGCATTATGTTCGCGTATGGCCGCAACCTGTATTCACTGTCCCGTGCGGGCTATTATCCGGCGTTCCTGTCGCTGACCGGTAAGAAGAAGACGCCGTACTGGGGTCTGGTCGTCGGCGCGATCATCGGTTTCGCAGCCCTGTTCATCATCGCGTACGGCGGTGATGGCGCCGGTTCGGTGGTGTTGAACATCGCCGTGTGGGGTGCGGTGCTGGCATATCTGCTGCAGATGGTTTCCTATGTGATCCTCAGGAAGAAGATGCCTGATATCAAGCGTCCGTTCACCAGCCCGTTCGGCGTGCCGGGCGCGGTAATCGCAGGTTTGCTTGCATTCTGCATTTTCGTTGCCGTGCTGCTGAACCCGGATTATCGACTGGCCGTCTACGCCATGGTGGTCATCTACGTTCTCGCGACCATCTTCTTCGCGGTTTACGGACGTAAGCACCTGGTGCTTTCTCCGGAAGAAGAGTTCGCCGCTTCCGGCGGAAAGGTCGCATATAAGACTGAAGACTGACTGATTTTCTGCGATTATCGTTTCGTTTTCTTGAAATAAAACGATATTGCCAAGGCCGTGTTCATCTGGGAAGCGGCCTTTTTCAATCATCGGAAATATGTAAAAAGGTCAACCAAATAGGTGAAAAACAGCGGAAATGGTTTGTTTCTGCGCTGTATCAGCCACCCAACATTACTGCGTTACCGTGTGGGTAACGCCACAGGAAGCCAACGAAAGAAGGAATCATGGCAACTCGATCAACCATCATGGACACCAATAGCTTCCGTCCGGAAATGGCGGCCGCGCTCGACCCAGAAACACGCAAACTAACCGAAGAGCGTGACGTGCTTGGTCCGGCCTACCGTTTGTTCTACCGCAATCCAGTGCATCTGGTGAAGGGCCGTGGCTCGCATCTTTGGGATGCCGACGGCGAGGAATACTTGGACGTGTACAACAATGTCGCATCCGTCGGCCACTGTCACCCGCGCGTGGTGGATGCACTTACCCAGCAGGCTTCGATGCTCAACACCCACACGCGCTACCTGCATGAGAACATCCTGCATTATGCGGAAGATATCCTCTCCACCATGCCTGACGAACTTGACCGCATCATGTTCCAGTGCACTGGTTCCGAAGCCAACGATCTGGCCATTCGCGTAGCACAGACCTATACTGGCGGCGAAGGCGTGATCGTGACCAGCGAGGCCTACCATGGCAATTCGGCACTCACCTCCAAGCTTTCCCCAGCGCTCGGCACCGCGCAAACGCTTGGCTTGACCATGCGCATGATTCCCACGCCGGACACTTACCGCTTGGTCATTGACGGCAAGCCTGCCGCGGAATGCACCGCCGAGGAATTCGGCAACTGGATGGCTGGCGAAGTGCGCAAGGCCGTTGCCGATATGGAACGTCATGGCATCAAGTTTGCGGCATTGCTTGCCGACTCCATCTTCTCCTCCGACGGCGTGTACCCCGATCCGGTCGGCTATCTGAAGCCGGTGATCGACACCGTTCATGAACTGGGTGGCGTATGGATCGCCGACGAAGTGCAGCCGGGCTTCACTCGCACCGGCGACGCATTCTGGGGATTCGGACGCCAAGGCATTGTTCCCGATCTGGTCACATCCGGCAAGCCCATGGCCAACGGTCTGCCCACGTCGATGATGGCCGCCCGCCACGAAGTACTTGAACCGTTCGCAGGCTCCATTCCTTACTTCAACACTTTCGGCGGCAACCCGGTATGCATGGCCGCGGCCCAGGCGGTGCTTGACGTGATGCGTGACGAAGACACCATGGGCAACGCCAAGAAGGTCGGCGCAATATTCAAGGATGCCGTCGCGTCGCTTATGCCGGCACACCCCTGCATCGGCGACGTGCGTGGCGCGGGCCTGTACATCGGCTGCGAAATCGTCAAGCCGGGCACCAAGGACCCCGACCAGCAGGCAGCGCTCGATATCCTCGAAACCCTGCGTGACAACCACATCCTCACCTCTGTATGCGGCCGTTACGGCAATATCCTCAAGCTGCGCCCGCCGCTGGTGTTCAGCGAATCCGATGTGGATTGGTTCATGGATGGATTCACGAAGACTCTGGAAACATTGAAGCTGTAAAACGACAGATAACCATAAAGAAAGGGCGCGGATATGGAAGATCATACCGGCATTGGGCGCACGCGAAGCGCTACGAGCGAACTGGTCTACCGTATCCGCGCTCGCATTCGTGAACAGGAGCTTCTTCCCGGAGAGAAACTCGGATCGGAACGGGCGCTCGCCGACAGTCTTGGCGTCAGCCGTTCCGATTTGCGTAATGCGTTGACCGTGTTGGAATCCGATCATGAAATCATCCGCAAAATCGGGCGTGCCGGAGGCATCGTCATATCGGACGGACGTTTGGAACGCAATATCAACACGGTGGAATCATTGCCGACGATCGCGCGAAGACAAGGCATGCGCGTTTCGTCGAAAGTATTGCAGGCGGTGATTGCCCCGGCTTCCGTTTCCGACGTGCGTTTGCTGCGATTGCCGGGCGAGCATCCGATGATCTACGACATTACGCGATTGCGGTATATCGAAAATCGGCCGCTTTCGTTGGAACGGTCGCATTTGCCGGCATATCTGTTTCCTCTGTTCCTTACACGCGATTTGACGACCCCGTTCTACACCATGTTCGAACGTGATTATGGCGTGTATCCGTGCAATGTCGACGAAACATTGGAATCGGTGGTCGGCGACGAGCAGGAGAACGAGCTGCTGCAGATCGAGGCGGGAACTCCGCTGATGCGCATTCACCGGATCGCCTATGCGTCGGATGGATGCCCGTTCGAGCGTGCCACTGACGTGTATATCGCTGATCGCATGCGATTCACCATGCATCATTCCGGCTATGTACGCCTGTCCGCAACGTCTACGCAGAATATGACGAAATAAGACGGAAGATTCTTCGGTTATACGATGCGGCGGTCGGCGGCCCAGCGGGTGAGTTCGGTGCGGTTTGACAGCTGCAGTTTGCGTAGTACGGAGCTGACGTGCGTTTCCACGGTTTTGATGGAAATAAACAGTTCCGCAGCCACTTCCTTGTACGTGTAGCCGCGCGCGATCAAGCGCATGACTTCCTGCTCACGGTTCGACAAGCGGTCCAGCTCGTCATCGTGGATCGGTCCGCTTGCAGAGCCGCCCATGCCAGCCGGTGAGCCATTTTGGAAAGCGGACAGCACGAATCCCGCCAATTTCGGCGAAAACACGGCATAGCCCTCATGCACTTGCTTGATGGAAGAAATCAAATCATCGCCGGAAATCGTCTTTGTCACATAGCCTTGCGCTCCGGCACGAATCACCGAACCGACATCCTGCGGCGAATCAGACACCGACAGCGCCAGAAACACGGTATTAGGGGAGTATGCGCGCGATTTCACGAGAATTTCAGCTCCGCCGCCACCCTCGCCACCGGGAACATGCACATCAAGCAGCACCACATCCGGCTTCGTCTGCGCGATCATCGCCACCGATCCCTCGACATCGGCCGCTTGCCCGACGATGTCGAAATGCGGCTGCAGCGTTGCGATAACGCCCGCACGGAACATTTCATGATCGTCAACGATGGCGATGCGGATCTGCTGTTCCTGCTCGTTCATTGCTGCTCCTCGAAATGGTTGGTAGGTTGATTGCTGAATTGATTGGTACGTTGATTGTTGGATTGACGGTTATGGTGATTGGGAAAATCGGTTTGTTGTGAGTTGCTTTGCGGCTCGTGCGATTGCTGCGCATTCGTGTCGGCGGCTGCGGATGCGGGCATGTCTGCGATTGGCATATGCATGCGCACCTCCGTGCCCCATTGCGGTCTCGATACAATCTCCACTGTACCGCCACGTCGCTTGATTCGTCCGATAATCGATTCACGAATGCCAAGGCGATTCGCGGGAATCGCATTCACGTCGAATCCGTTGCCATGGTCGCGCACGAACACTTCCACCAGTTTGCTGCTTGCCTCGCAGTAGACGGAAATCGGCTCTCCTCCATGCGCTACCGCATTGATAAGCGCCTGTTGCGTGGCGTCAAGCAGCGCATCGGTTTGCGCGCTTGGACGTGCGTCGCCCACCGTCACCACTTCGATTGGCTTGCCATGCGTGTCTTCCACATGTGCGGCGATTTCTTTCAAGCCGGCGTTCACGGAACGGTCAGACGTGGTGCGTTCCTGATACAGCCATTCACGCAATTCGCGTTCCTGCGAACGCGCCAGCGAAAACACCGTCTGCTGATCGTCGGCATGCAACTGAATCAGCGCCAACGTTTGCAGTACGCCATCATGCAGATGCGCGGTCATGTCGGCACGTTCCTCTTCGCGTTCCTTCGATGCGCGTTCCGTGCCCAAATCGCGAATCAGCGCCATGATCCATGGCACAATCGCAAGCAATACGCCAATCAGCAGTGCCAAACCGGCGCACAGTATGCGAATCATGGAAAACGCGTCAAAATGCATGCAGGAACTGACGTACAAAGCGTATGCGGCGAAAATAATCGCAATGCCGCCAAGCATCGTCCATAACTGACCTTCTTCGGCATTGAAACGCAACCAGGAGACGCCGATACCGACCAGACCAAGCAGCAGGGGCACAATCAGAGTGCGTTCAACACCGCCTGCGAACATGACGAAACAGATGGAAAGCAGCATCAGACCAGCTAATGCAAGCAAAGCGGGTTTTGGTGCTTTCTTCAGTGTCTGCTCAAGACTTTCGCTGGAAGATTGCGTATCGCCATGCGTTCCGTCGTTGCATGCAGTCGTATCTTCAAAAGATGGTGGTTGCGGGTGCGGACCATCTTGCGGAGCTGTAAAAGATTGATATTCCGGGGAAACGGGATATGTCCCGTACGGCATGTTGCCCCGGGAAAGCGGTGCCTGCCATGGCGAACGCTTGCCGGCAATAATGTACGTCTGCTGTATGGGGTCTCCCACGGGAAGTGCCATCCACAGGAAAATGTAAGCGATGAGCCCTGCACCGAACAGACATGTGGTGGCGAGGAAAAACAGGCGCACCCATAGCACGGCAATGCCCAAATGCATGCTGATCGCCTTGCACACGCCAGCTCCCATGCGTCCGTATGGAGGACGCATCAACGGCAGTTTGGCCGGTTGCGTCGGCAGCGGACGTCCCTCATGCAGGGCTTGATCGCAGCAGTAGCGCATATATACGGCGCTCGCCTGGTCGTACTGGCTTTGCGTGTACCACGGTTTTCCTAAGGATTTCATACTTCTATTGTGCCCTGTGGGGGACGCCGTTTCAGGGCATTCATATAGTGTTCAGGGCAGATTCAGGGTGTTCCCCGATACATGTGGCATGCGCGAGTTGCTGTAATGGAACCATGAGCAATGCAAACAATGGTCCGCTGGGCGATCGCGGCAACGCAGGGCCGCAGCCTTCTGCTGGACAACCGTATTATCGGCAGCCTGCGTACGGTTCGCCGCAACCTTCCCGCGGCGGCCGTTTCTTCGCGTGGATTCGTTCCAGCCAGGTCAAGCGTGGACATGACCGTTGGATTGGCGGCGTGTGCGATGGCATAGCACGTCGTCTTGGTTGGAATACCACGTTGGTTCGTGCGCTTATGGTGGTTGCCACACTGTTTTTCGGCGCGGGTGCCGCGTTCTATGGCCTGGCGTGGTTTGTGCTGCCGGATGAGCGCGACAATCAGATTCTTGCTGAGGATTTGATTAACGGCAAGTGGGATTGGAATTGCATTGGCGCGCTGTTGTGCTGCCTTGTTGCCATCTGTTTGCCGGGGGCAGGATGGTTTGCTTTCGCGTTGGCTGCGTTGGTGCTGTGGCTTCTGCTCAATAGGCAGATTTATGCGCCGAATGTTCCTCCAAATCAGTGGCAGCAGCCCCCGTATGGTCAGGCTCCGTACGGTCAACCGCAATATGGTCAGCCTCAATATGGAGGGCCTTCGTACGGACGGCCGGTGCCTCCTGCATCGCCGTCTCCGGCGCAATCGAATCCTTATACTCAGCCGATGCAGGCGAGCGGCGCATATAACGGGGCGGCCAACACGGCTTCGTCACCGGAATCGCAATCGCCTCAGCCTCAGCGCCCTCAGCCTCAACAGCCTCAGTATCATGCCTACCAACAGCAGGCCAATGGTCCGGCCGCTTTTGCCACGGCCAATGTTCCACCAACATTCACCGCTCCGGTAGCCCCGGTGGCGCAGACGCCTACGCAGCCAAGAAGGGGGCGCCGTAAGCCGGCTGGTCCACTGCTGGTATTGATGATGTTCGGTCTCACGATGATCGCATGCGCACTATGCGTATGGTGCATTATGACGTACGGCGTTCAAGGCGGGCAGCGGGGCACCGAATACACGTTGCAGGCATGCGCGGCATTCGTCGGTGGCATCTGTCTGGTGACGGGAATCGTTATTGTCGCGCTCGGATTCGCGGGCAGAAGAACGGGAGGATTGCATCCTCTGACATGGATATCCGTATTCATGTCGTTGGTCATGGTGATGGCTTTGGCGGGTTATTCGCTGTTCAGCTATCGGATTAACACGGGCATTCCCTCATCCTACAAGAGGGTCAATGTGTCGGGAATAACCACCATGGGCTCCACCGCCAGTGAAATGAGCAGATACGAGCAGGGCATCGTCGCGCAAGGCAATGATTACGCCACCGACGTGCTGCATATCGACTTAAGCGATTACGCGAAAAACAACGGTCCGCACAAAGTGGATCTTCAGGATGGCACACAGGGCACAACTTCCTGCCCTACAGGAACGTTGAATGTGGTGGCCTCAAGCGCACAGGTCGTGGTGACCTTGCCGAACGGCTGCTGGTGGGCGTTCGGGTCTGACGGTAATTTCTACAACATCACCGATTTCGTCGGCAGTTCGGACGGGCTCACGTTGGATTCCGGCAATATCTATGTCTCGCTTATGGGCAACGATTCCACGAAATCGGTAGTGAAAAAGCGTGCGCTGGGAACTTACGATACTTACGATCGGAGTTGCGGCTCATACGGAGACGAATCCGGCATCGAGGATTTCGATGATGAGACCGATACGGAAGATGGCACGGATACCGGCGCCGATTCCACTAGGACCGATTCCCCCTTCAAGGACGGGGATGTGGACAAGGCCTACCGCGAAATCTACGACAATCATCAATATTGGCCGTGCTTCACCGGTGATGGCAAGGCTCCGGTCATGCCAGCCGGACTGCGGATCAATACTATGGCAACGATCGGCGGCAGCGTCGCGGTGCAGTATGCGTCCGACAACACATTGGGCAAAGCGGGAAAGGAGTGACCATGAGCGACGACAAGACCCAGGAAATGCCGGTCATGGCTGATGCCGGAGATATGCCTACCGAAACGTTGCATACCGTGGATGCGCAGTCCACGTATGACCAGTCGCAGCGCAGTGGGCGTGCAACGCAGGATGATAAGCCGCGCGTGGAATCCGCTCCAGCGCAAGGCGTTCCGACCTATACCGCTTCGGTAGCCGGTGCGAATGATGGGCGCAAGAATCGGCAGACTGGAGACGACATCATCAGACCTTCCGGAAGAAGCAGTTCGACCATCGCGCTCGGCGTGTTCACGTGCTTCATGGGGGTGGTGACGCTGCTTTGCGGCATACATGTGCCAATGAATCTCTGGTGGTGGGCCAGCGATCCGAAACAGTTCTTCGTATTCCTGCTCGGAGGCATCGGCGTGCTGCTTATCGCCGTCGCCGTGATCTGGGCGATAGTCAGCGCGGTGCGTTCAAACCGATCCAAGAATGGAGGCGATGCGGACAGCGACGATCCATTCGACGCTCCCCATAGCTCGGATGCCACGGCCTTTTCGACTGATTCGGATAAGTCACCGGTTTCGGAACGATCGTGAGAATCAGCTGAATAGCCCCTGATATCAGCCGCACCAACGAAATCGAGGCTGACATCGCAAACAAATACGTGACCACCATGGCATGACCAAATCCAACACTTGCTTTTCCATCTTGACGTTGGATTTTGGCCGTACCATGGTGGTCATTTTTATGGTGATGTACGGGGCTTACTGCAGTTTTCAGTAATTGTCACGATGTGTTTTCACTGTGTTTTACTGTGCGGCCTCAGCCTGTGCCAAATCCTCAAATCCAGCCAAACGAACCGTATTGCGAATCGTCTCTTCGGTGAGATTGCGCTGCTCATGCCGCAAACGCTCCACAAAATCGTGGTACAACGCCACGGTACGGTCGGAATAGGTGCCCAATTCGCCGCGCAGATACGTTTCGAACGACGTGGTCTCTGGCGTATCTTCGACAGTGGTCAGCACACGCATCGCCTCGCCGAGATGAGGAAAACGCTCACGAAAATCACGCGCCCACGACACCTGAACTGTTATGATGCCTTCCTGCAAGACGTTGCGATTCGCGGAAATCCGGGGAATATACGGCGCAATGTTTGCACAATACTCCTGTGGATATGTGGATTGCATCATGCGACCATACTTTTCCGTCACCAAATTACGTCCAACACGGTCGGCTTCCTGCAAGTCCGACCGGTAACTGCGCAGCAATTCCTCCGGCCACATCATGAACTGACTGGCACGCATCTGATGAAACATCGGCCAATTGCCTTGGCAGGACGCGCGGCCGCCCTCATTATTGGTTTGCTGAAACTGATTCCACTCCAGTTTGATAATGGATTCAACAAGATTTGCTGTATCGTGACCGTCTATTACATCTGAAATTACGCTGCTATTCATATGATTTCGATTCTTGATTTCGTCTGATTATTGCTCTGATTTGCAATGCTCGCGATGGATTTTTTGATTGTAGGCACGTCACAGGCTGTGCAGACAACTCGCGTCGGACTTGATATGGTTCTCAACATACGGCCGCTGCCATTCCACAAACGTTTCGTGGGATTCGGTCAATCCCTCCCGCAGCAATTCATCCACAACATCACTGCAGATGCGCTCAACAGTGGCGATAATGCGCTCCACCGCAGGCTTCGCACCCTTGCCGCCCTCACCGAAACCGACACCGCCGAAACATGCGGCGGAACTCAATCGCAATATGTCTTCCAACTGTTCGCACACGCCGGCCAGCCTTGTTGCCATACGGCGGCTCAGCTTGCGCATGGCAGCAAACTGCCATTTGTAATACGGCAGATACCCAACGCTCACCGGCTCATTGATCAGAAACATCAACGAAGCCGTGGCGTTCACGAACTCATGAATGCTCAACATCGCAGCAGCACCATCGCCACGTTGCAGCATGCGCGGCAGATTGTATTGCCCCGCCTGAGCCATCATGCCCAAACGGCGGGAAATCAAGGAAAGTCGAACATCTTCCGGCATGAACTTGAACCCCTGCCGAGTCTTGGAAAACACCCCCAACGGATCAGCGAACACCTGACCGTTTGTGGCAGTGGCCAACGTATCTTCCTGCAAACTTAGCCAAGATGCAACATCGTTCTGCGCCGGAGCCTCACGAAACAGCGTGATCCGCTCGAAAAAATCGCCGATACGAAACACGCCATCACGGCGGAACTCGCCTTGCGCACGCGGCGTAAGTGGCGATTGAGATGCGGTAAGAGCGTCGGAATTAGCCGAACCATGCCCTGCAAAATGCGGCTTGCCCTGCTCGGCAACAGTGAAATCGCGACTCAACGCATCGTAATCAGCCTGCAATTGCTCGCCAATCGCATCATAATCCTCATCGGTAAGCCACAGGCAGAAACGCGGCGCGAAATCATGATCGCGCGACAGCTCATCGTCGAAACCGAAACATTCCGAACCATAACCGACCAAACCTGCGGCAATCCGCCCCTGATATGCCGAATATGCGCCGGCAAGCAACGGTTTGCCGAGATCATTCCAGAATGCGCGAGACAAAGCAAGTCCTGAAATATGGTGAGAAATCGCAGGAATCGAAGATGCGCCGGATTCCGTCATATAGTGCGGTTCACTTGATTGCTGAGATTCGATTGATTTCGGTGAATGCTGAGATTCCAAGGATTCTTGCGATTCTTGATATTCTTGCGATTCCCGCGTTTTATGAGATGATGGCATGTGCTTATGCAACGCCTGTTTTGCCACTTCAAGATTGACTGCAGTCGTGTGATAGTAGTCGGTGTTGCGTCCGTAGCATTCCTCAATCACGCTCAACGCATGCTCATAGCCGGAAACCGCATCCTGCAGGCAGCCGGCCATATAGCAGGCCTGCGCATAGCCGGCCAGCGCCGAAGCATAATGCGCACTATGTTCCAAATGCCCGGTACGGTAGATTGTCAACGCTTTCTGGGCATGCTGTATGGCATCGCTCGCCCAATACCGGTCCATCTGCAGGAGCAGCAATGCAAGATTGGTGTGCGTGGAGGCAACGTCGATGTCAGCGCTCGCATCGGGGGAAGATTGCTCCAACAGGTCCAGCGCCTGTTCCAGCTCGCGCTTCGCCTGATTGAGACGACCGGTTTCGCTGTACAACATGGACATATTGTTATGCAGCGCGGCCAGGCGTCGGTCGGTGGGGGAGAAGGCGGACGTGGCCGCGTCAAGCGCCTGACGGTACAGCTGTTCGGCCTCCTCGTACTGGCCTGCGGCTCGCATGCCCGTGGCCGCGTTGATCAGCGTCGTAGCCCACGCCTGCGGGTCGATTTCCTGAAGATGCAAATGATCCGCAATGCTTAACGATTCGCGGATAATCGGCAGATTGTCGGTATGGCGACCTTGCGAACGGTAAAACCCCATCGTTTCGTTCAACACCGTCAGCAAACCGGCGTCATTATGACTGTGTTCGGCTTCGGTCCGCGCCTTCTGCAGATACGGTTCAGCCTGTTCAGGAGCCTTATGCGCATCGAAAATCGCATCAAGACCACGCAAAAATCGCTGTACATCAAACGTTGCGCATCCGTCGTCGCAATTATTCATATTCAGATTGACATCACTGTCTGCCATCGCAATCCCTTCATCGGTGACTTCCATCATCTCCCGAACCGCAGACGGCATCGCAGACGGCGAAACAACGAAAGATGGGGAACATGCGATACGTCGTACAAAGAACAACGGGATATCTCATCACAATAATTGTGATGAGATATCCCGTTACATAACAGAAATAATCGAAATAACTGACTGTCGAATGTCAGACATGCACTTCGCGCATACGCTCCGTAGCACCCGTATGCGTTTCGTAACGACGCGAATAGGTGACCAGCATAATCACCGCGATCAAAGCGATCGGAGCACCGGCCAAACCGGTGTAATGGTAGTTCATGGTGTTTGCCGTCAATGCGGCACCACCAACGATCGAACCAACCGCATTGCCAAAATTGAACGCGATCTGCACGGCCGCGCCCGCAATCAGCTCGCCGCCGCCCTCACCGGCCTGCACCATCAGCAGCTGCTGTGGAGACGAGTTGAAGAACAGTGCGAAACCAATCAGGAATGTCAGCAGAGCGGTGGTCACATGATTGCCAGGAACAAAGAACACCAGCAACAAGCCAAGCGTGGCAATGGCCTGCGAAAGCCCGGCGGTGGCACCAGGCTTCCACAAATCAGTCAAACGACCGCCCGCAATACCACCGATCACCATGCCGAAACCGGCAAGCACCATTAACAGGGGAACCAGCGAAGAATCCCATCCACCGACCTTCTGCAGCCACGGTGAAACGTAGCTCCACCAGCAGAAAATACCGGAATTACCGCAGAACACCGCCATGAGAATAAACCACGGACCGGCGTGAGTGAGGAAACGGAACTGCCCCTTAAATGCCAGCGTCCTTAATCGGCGCGACGAACGGCACCCACGCAATCACCAACACCATCGTCATCAACGCCCAAGCGGCAAGAATCGCAAACGCCAAACGCCACGACAGCATTTCCGAAAGCAATGTGCCCGCAGGCACACCCAACATATTGGCAACCGTCTGACCCGTCACCATCATCGACACGGACTGCGCTTCCTTGCCCTTATCGGCCAACGTCTTGGCGATCAGCGTGGCCCGTGCCGAAAAACGCGCCATGCGGCAAGCCCGAAATGAAACGAGCGGCCAACAACATGGGGGAATTGAACGAAACCGCGCTCAACGTGTTGCCGACCAGTGCGATGATCATGAACAGAATAATGAGATTCTTCGGCGGTACCTTACGGCCGAACACCAGAATCAGCGTGCCCACGCACACGCCGATCGCATATGCGGAAATATAATGGCCTGCCGCAGGAATGCTGACCTGCATGGCGGCGGCTGTCTGAGGCAAAATGCCCATCATCACGAATTCGGCGGCACCAAGAATAAAGGCGCCGGAAGCCAAAGCCAGAATGCTTCTTTTCACAGTCTCTCCTCCATGAACGGGAAGCGTGTTGGTGTGCGCAATTGTTTACGCGCTTGTGTATTACGTGCTTTTTGATTTTTCAGGTGGTTGCGTCTCACATATGCTGTTTTGCACCGCTGATGCGCTGGGAAATAAAAAAGGCGGAACCGAAGTTCCGCCTTGAGTTGTCGGGCTGGCGGGATTTGAACCCGCGGCCTCTTCGTCCCGAACGAAGCGCGCTACCAAGCTGCGCTACAGCCCGTTTGGCAACAGTTGGAAATATTACACGATTGCTTGAGTAATGCAAACACGGCGTGTCGCGTGTGGTGTAGTGGCTTCTCGGTACACTGTGGGCTTATGAGTGAGACCATCGAATCGCAAGAAAATCAGAATGAAGAGGCTGCCGTTCCCGCTATGACCACAGTGGAACGTGCCGAAATGCTGCTGCAGCAGGATGCGGCTATCTACGCCAAGATCAATGACGGCGCTACCCTGGATGAGGCCGTTGATCCGGGCAACAAGGAATTCGGCCCGCTGGCGCATCCGGAGCAGGTGCAGATGCGCGTGGCCAAGCGTGCCATGATGCTTAAGGACGGCATTCAGCCCTACCCGGTGACTCTCGACGTCACCGCCACCATTGAAGAGGTTCGCGCCAAGTATGACGGCAAGCTTGAAGCCGGAGATGAAACCGAAGACGTGGTCGGCATCGCCGGTCGCGTGCTCTTCCTGCGTAACGCCGGTGGCTTGTGCTTCGTGCAGCTTTCCGCTGGCGATGGCACCAAGATCCAGGGCATGATTTCCAAGAAGGAGATTGGCGCTGATTCCCTCAAGCAGTTCAAGCAGCTGGTTGACTGGGTGATCACCTGTTCATCAAGGGTCGTGTGATTGCCTCCAAAACCGGCGAACTGTCCGTGTTCGCCACCGAATGGGCTATTGCCGCCAAGGCTCTGCAGCCGCTGCCGGCCCTGCACAAGGACCTGAACGAAGACACTCGTACCCGCAAGCCGTACATCGGCATGATCGCCGACGAGAAGATGCGCAATATGGTGCGTAACCGCTCCAAGGCCGTTGCTTCCCTGCGTAAGACCTTCGCCGATCACGACTTCCTCGAGGTTGAAACCCCGATGTTGCAGACCGTGCACGGCGGTGCCGCCGCACGTCCGTTCACCACGCACATGAACGCGTTCGACCTTGACCTGTATCTGCGTATCGCGCCGGAACTGTTCCTCAAGCGTTGCCTGGTCGGCGGCATCGACCGCGTGTTCGAGATCAACCGTGACTTCCGTAACGAAGGCGTTGACGCCACCCATGCTCCGGAATTCACCATGGTTGAGGCCTATCAGGCTTACGGCAACTACGACACCATCGGTGCGCTCGTCAAGCAGCTCGTGCAAGACACCGCCATGGACGTGTTCGGCACCCACAAGGTGACGTTGCTCGACGGTTCCGAATACGATTTCGGCGGCGAATGGAAGACCATCAGCATGTATGATTCCCTTTCCGAAGCGCTCGGCGAGGAAATCGTGCCGAATGGCGGCCCGGATAATCCGGGTACTTCCGTGGAACATCTCGGTGCCATTGCCGACAAGCTCGGTGTGGAACGCGACGATGTGGAGAACCACGGCAAGCTCGTCGAACACCTGTGGGAGCACTTCTACGAAGACAAGCTGTTCGAGCCGACCTTCGTGCGTGACTTCCCGGTCGAAACCTCCCCGCTGGTCAAGGGCCACCGTTCCAAGCCCGGTGTGGTCGAGAAGTGGGATCTGTACGTGCGCGGCTTCGAGCTGGCCACCGGCTACTCCGAGCTGAACGATCCGGTTGTGCAGCGTGAACGTTTCGTGGCTCAGGCCAAGGATGCGCTCGCCGGCGACGAAGAAGCCTGCGATATCGATGAGGACTTCCTTGAGGCTCTCGGCGTGGGCATGCCTCCGGCAGGCGGCATGGGCATGGGCATCGACCGACTGCTGATCGCTCTGACCGGCGCCACCATCCGCGAAACCATCACCTTCCCATTGGTGAAGCCGCTGAATTAAGGCAAAGCCTTAATTCAATATCGGCTTCACGCGAGGCTGAAAAGAGAACAGTCCAGCGGACTGTTCTCCAGCCGGAGCTATCCTTATAAAATTGCCGCTGAATTAAGGCAAAGCCTTAATTCAATATCGGCTTCACGCGTAAATTCATGAAAGGACGTCTGACTTCCAACGTCAGACGGCCTTTGCGTTTTAAAAGAAATCCCCGGGGTTCATAATATTTTGCATGAGTGACGTTCCGGGGCATTCGCCCGTATATATATCTCCTGTTTCTTATTTCTGGGAATGAATGAAGGCATGCAATGAGCATGATTCTAGAATGACGTTCATGGGAATGACGATTTGGATTCGTGGGGCGCGGCTGAAAACGTTGCCGTTGGCGATTGCGCCGGTGTTGATTGGTGCGTCGTTGGCTTGGCGAGATGCGGGTGAGCGTCGTGTTGCGGTGGCGGTGTTGTGCGGTTTCGTGGCATTGCTGTTGCAGATTGCGGCTAATTTCGCCAATGATTATTCCGATGGCATTCGCGGTACGGATGCGGGGCGTGCGATTGCTGACGAACAGTTATCGCGCGGCCCTGCTCGCCTCGTGGCTTCCGGTGTGAATCCCAAGAAAGTGTTGGTTGCAGCGGGAATCTGCGCGCTGGCTGCCTGTCTATGTGGGTTGGCTGTTATTGCACTAACCGGATATTGGTGGTTCATTCTGGTCGGCGTCGCATGCCTGGCGGCCTGTTGGTGCTATGTCGGCGGCAAACACCCATACGGCTACCACTATTTGGGTGAGATTTTCGTATTCATTTTCTTTGGATTGGTTGCCACTTGTGGCACCATGTTCGCCTTGTCTGGCACGATTACGCCTGATGGACTGCTTGGCGGTTCAGCTGCGGGATTGGTTGCGGTTGCTGTGCTGTGCGTCAACAATCTGCGCGACATCGAATCTGACGGCAATCACGGCAAACATACGTGGATGACTGCAATGGGGCTGCGAAACGGCACTATCTTCACTATTGCAATTCTGATTATTTCAGCATTGATTGCGTTGCGCCATCTGTTGCAATCGTCGATATATGCGGCAAACGGCATTCCACTAATCGCAATTATCGCAATACTGTGTGCGGCGCAAATTGCCGCATCATACGCAATCGCAAGAAAAACCTACCGCAGAGCATTGCCGCTATGTTCGCTCGATTCGTTGACTGTCGCAGCGATTTTCGTGCTATCGACGATGCTTGCATAACGTTTGCCTGACAGTAGATTGCAGTGGAATGAAAATTGTTGCATAAACGTAACTCGAATAATCGAGAAAACGCTCGTTTTTGGGTGTGCGAGGCGGTAGACTGGCAAACATGACTTACAAACTAGTACTGCTCCGTCATGGACAGAGCGCATGGAATAAAACCAATCAGTTCACCGGCTGGGTCGACGTCCCGCTGACCGAGCAGGGTGTCGAGGAAGCCAAGAATGGCGGTCGTCTGCTCAAGGAGAAGAATGTCCTTCCGGATATTGTCTTCACCTCGATGCTGCGTCGCGCCATCAACACCGCCAACGTGGCTCTGGATGAGGCGGATCGTCTGTGGATTCCGGTTCAGCGCAGCTGGCGTCTGAACGAGCGTCACTACGGCGCTCTGCAGGGCAAGAACAAGACCGAGATCCGTCAGGAGTACGGTGACGAGAAGTTCATGCTGTGGCGCCGTTCCTACGCCACTCCGCCGCCGGAGATCGATCCGAACGACGAGTATGCGCAGAACAACGATCCGCGCTACACCGGCGATCCGGTTCCGGAAGCCGAATGCCTGGCCGACGTGGTCAAGCGCGTTGAGCCGTATTTCAAGTCCGACATCGAGCCGGAGCTGAAGGCTGGCAAGACCGTTCTGATCGCCGCTCACGGCAACTCCCTGCGCGCCATCGTGAAGATGCTCGACAACCTCTCCGAAGAGGAGATCGCCAAGGTCAACATCCCGACCGCAATGCCGCTGCTGTACGAGCTGGACGAGAACTTCAAGCCGATCAAGCCGCGTGGCGAGTATCTGGATCCGGAAGCCGCCGCTGCTGGTGCCGCCGCTGTCGCCGCCCAGGGCCAGAAGTGAGTTTGTTGCGATTGATACGCAGGTAATCGCGTTCAATCGTACGGAACGTATATGAAAAGGTGGAAATCCACAGTATGTGGGTTTCCACCTTTTTGCGTCCGGTGCCTTTGTTGGGTTATTGCGTCCGTCTGCCGGATGGAATACGGAACATGGGATGTGCGGCGGATGGACGTCAGCCGCAATCGGCTCAGATCACGCCGTATTCCTTAAGTAACATCGGAATATCGGTGGAATCGAGCTTCTTCAGAATCTGTTTCAACACGGTCTTTTCAATGGGGTTGAGTTTCATGTCGGTAATCGGCTTGCCGTCACGCAGCATTACCGTGGCGTTGAGCAGGTTGCGTACGTCGTAGACCGAACCCCACACTTCCGGCACGCCACGGTCCACATCGCACAAGGTGTACACCGCTTCCATGCCGGTGCGCATCGAATATTCGGTGGTGAAGATCGTGTCGCGCGGGGTTTCGGCGAACTGACCGAGGAAAGCGAAATTCACGGCACCATCAGGCACCACATCAGGGCGGTCGCCAGCGGAACGAGGCATGAAGAACGCGTCGATGTATGGCATCATCACCGGAACCGTGTTCGCATGGTTCGTGGCGAGTTCCTTGATCTTGTCGGTCGGCACGCCCATATGGTAGAGCCATTCCTCGCAGATTTCCTCGCCAGTGCACTCCCGCATCGGCTTCTTCACATAGTTGCCGGGCTTGTCGGGGAACAGGCCGTACACCCACACGCACAGCTGGTCTTTCGGCTGGTCGCGGAACTGCTGCTGGCGGTTCAACGTCCAGCTCATCAGCCAGTTGGAATCCTCCACGGTGACGATGCCGCCGGTCACCACATGGCCGGTGAACGGGTCACGCTTGCAGATCTTCTGAATATACGGCGGAATTTCCATGTCAAGCGTGGTTACGGTGGCGCTCATCCACTTCGAATGCTCCGGATCGCCGCAGAACACGTCCGGGTGACCGAAACTTGGGTCTTGCTTGGCGATGCGACGCCACATGTCCCAGCCGCCGCCGGGCTTGATTTCCGGAGCCCATGCGGCCGCTTCGGTTTGCGAGCCCATGGTCGAGTTTTCCACGCAGCCACCATTGGTGATGAACACCAAGTCGTTTTCGCCCAAATCAATGCTTCGCGCGGTGCCATCCGCTTCGGTCAGGTCGATGCGCGTAGCCATTTTCTTGGTTGGCGAACTGTACGGATTGCGTACGAACACGCCGGATTCAGCCTGCTTCTTCAAAATCGTGTCTTGACCGGTGCCGGTATGCGAACGTACCGGTCCCATGCCTCCGCCAATCTTGAAATCGACATTCTCCACTTTCACGTTGTAGTGGAACTGCACGCCGAATCCTTCCAAATATGTGAGCATCGGAAGAATCATCGACTCATACTGGTTGTAGCGGGTGAAACGCAACGCACTGAAGTCCGGCAATCCGCCAATATGATGAATATATCGACGAATATACAGCTTCATTTCCAACGCACTATGCCAATTTTCAAAAGCGAACATGGTGCGCCAGTACATCCAGAAATTCGAATTGAAGACCTCATCGTCGAAATAATCGGAAATTTTCTTGCCGTACAGTTCCTCGTTCGGCGTGAAGAACAATTGCATGATCTCCATCGAAGCTTTGTCCGACAGATTGAATTTGCCGTTCGTGCCTGCGTCGACGCCGCGGGCTTTCGTGGAGCGGCAGAGCGAGAAGTTGGGATCTTCCTTGTTCAGCCAGTAATACTCGTCAAGTACGGAAACGCCTTCCGTTTCAATGGATGGAATGGAACGGAACATGTCCCACATCACTTCGAAGTGGTTGTCCATTTCGCGGCCGCCGCGCATTACGTAGCCGACGCCGGGAATGTTCGCGCCATCGCAGGCACCTCCTGGAACCGCGTCCTTTTCGAATACGTGAATGTGGTTGCCAGGCATTTGCGCGTCTCGTACCAGATAGCATGCTGCGGTGAGCGCGGCCAAGCCGGTGCCGATGATGTACGCGTTTTTGTCGTCCACGCCTTCGGGTTTCTTCGGTCGGGCGAATGCTTCGTAATTGCCGTTGGAATAATACATGACTGCCTCCTTTGGATGTCACTGCACATATTGTGCCGCGACATTGCGTAAAAGTATATGGGCAAAAAATAGACAGATTGTTTAATTTTTCTTACGGCTTGACGAAAGTGAAATAATGCGGGAGATAGTGCTTGACGATTCGTGCTGAAAGATTGCAAAAACAAAACAAGAAGGCGGCTTCAGTGGGGAACGGAAGCCGCCTTCTCAAAAAGAAGATGAAAAAGAAGATCGCAAGAAAAAAATCAGGCGATGTCGGTGTCTTCGTCGCGGGTCGGCTCCTTGGACGGGTCGAAACCGGAGACGATGTACACCACACGGCGAGCCGCGGACACGGCGTGATCGCCAAGACGCTCCATGAAGCGGCCGATCAGCACCACGTCGATGAGCTGCTGGTTGGTGCCGGACCAATCCGCGGACTGAGCCAGTTCAAAGGTCTTCTTGTGCAGTTCGTCGAGCTTGTCGTCGTTGATGATGATCTGTTCGGCGGTCTTGGTGTCGCGGTCAGACAGCATGGCCACGGTCTGGTCGGCGACGTCGTTCAGGAACGCCTGCATTTCGGCGAACAGCGGTTGGGCTTCGGCCGGCAGCGGGGAAGCCGGGTAGGTGCGGCGGGCGGCTTCGGCGATGTGACGGGCCAGATCGCCCATACGTTCGAAGGTGGTGGCCAAACGCATGGTGGAAACAACCACGCGCAGATCGGTGGCAACCGGGTTCTGCTTGGCCAGCAGCTTCACGCACTGGTCGACAACGCTGGCTTCGAGGGCATCGATTTCGATGTCGCCGTCGATAACGGCCTGGGCGGCTTCAAGATTCTGGTTCAGCAGCGCGTCGCCGGCACCGTTGATCGCCTTGCGCACGCCTTTGACCATGTGGTCGAGATCATCGGCAACAGCCTTGAGCTCCTCGTTGAAAATAACGCGCATGTGACTTGCCTTTCAATGCTTCATATATATCTGGGTTCGATATAACCTCTCACAAGTCTATTAGACAAACGCCATATTCGTAACCACTGCTCGTGTTGTTCCGTCAAAGTTCACCAACGCGTTCACCTTGTGTTCACGAACGAGCGGTGGTGTCGCGAGTTGGGGAGCCTCAAGAGTGTGCAACAATGAAACCATGGTTGAATCTTTGGGTTCGTGGTGGCGTTCGCTGACGCACCGCAACGACGATGATGAGCATGATGCCGATGACGACACATTGGATGATGCCACCAACGCGTTGCTTTCCATGCTGCCGTTGGCATCCGTCGTAGTTGACGGGCATGACGAAGTGATTCGCGCGCACCCGTCGGCGTATGCGCTTGGCGTGGTGCGCGATGATGCCATCGCGGAAGAGACCGTGCTTCGCGCAGTGCATGAGGTGCGTTCCTGTGGCGGCAACAAACAATTTGATTTGACCACCACCACCCAATATGTCGCCCAGCAAGTGCCGAAGGCAGGCAAACCAACCACACGTGAAATCGCGCGCCAGGCACTGATAGGGCAGTCAAACCCCAATACTTCCGGCGCAACCGTTTCCCGACCCAACTGGCTGAAAATCATCGTCGGCAAACTCAATGAGAATCTCATGGTTGTGCTCATCAGCGATGTGAGCGAAAGCGTACGATTCTCGCAGGTGCGCGATTCGTTCATCACCAACGTTTCCGAACAATTGCTTGAGCCGACGCAATCATTGGAACAGCTGGCGGACATTGTGGAACGGGGCGGTGCCAGCCAACAGGACGTCGAACGCAACGCCACGCAGCTGCGTCAATCCTGTTCCCGTCTTGAGCATATGATTTCCGATCTGCTGCTGCTGATCAAAGCGCAGGAGCCAATCCTGCCGACCGCCGACAATCGCATCAACGTGATGGAACAGGTACAAGCCGTGGTGCAGGCGCATCTCGATATGGCTGCGCAACGCGGCATCACCATCGTGACCGGCGGTGACGAATCGCTATGCATCAATGGCGAAGCCGATCAGATTCAGGCGGCGCTCGCAAAATTGATTGAAAACGCGATTACGTATTCAAAAGACGGTTCTACGGTGAATGTCGTCGCCAAAGCCAATGAGGAGCATACGGAAGCGGTAATCAGTGTTCTCGATCGAGGCAACGGCATCGCCATCGGCGAACAGAACCGTATTTTTGAACGGTTCTATCGCGGCAGCAATCAGAATGAGCATTCCGGTGACGGCATTGGTTTGGGACTTGCGATTGTCAAGCATGTTGCGTTGACCCACCATGGTTCCGCGTCGGTGTGGAGCAGCCCGGGGCAGGGAAGCACGTTCGCCTTGGTGCTGCCGTTGGGCGGGGAATGATGTAAGACATTCGGCAGATGTTGCAAATATCTCAAATGGAGATAATGCGATGCCCGTCTCGTTTTCGATAAGGCGAGACAGGCATCATATTTTTTTGAGGATTTTTCGGGGGTATATTGCCGATTACTCGCCAAGACGGCGATAATCCCAACGGTCGAAATGCTCCCAAACCAGCATGAGCACGCCGATGACCGTACCCGCTTCGCAGACGGTTTGCGCGCGTTCCGCGTCGATGCCGAATGCGATAAGTACGATGCAGACCACCAAAGCGATGGCCCATAGCGCGGTGCCAAACATGAATACCTTGCGTAGGTCGACGCGCACCGGTTTCGGCGAAGGTTTCCTCACGCTGGGATCAATAATCGGAGCAATCTTCATATCGCCACACCTTACCTTGCATCAGAGATGTTCCACCACGTAGTCGATACAGCGGGTGAGCGCATCCACATCGCTGGGTTCCACGGACGGGAACACGCCGATGCGAAGCTGGTTTCGGCCGAGTTTACGGTATCCGTTGGTGTCCACAATGCCGTTTTCGCGCAATGCCGCCACCACTTGGGATGCATTGATGCCATCGTTGATATCGATGGTGACCACGGCGTTGGAGCGCGCGTTCCTGTCGTTTACGAACGGGGAGGCGTAATCGGACTTCTCCGCCCACTGGTACAGCAGGGACGCAGACCTTGCGCAGCGGGCCGAAGCCCAGGCGAGCCCACCGTTGTCGTTGAGCCAACGAACCTGGTTTTCCAGCATGATCAGCGTTGCCACTGCCGGCGTGTTGAGCGTCTGATCCTTGCGGGAATTCTCGATGGCCGAAGTCAGGGAAAGGAACGGAGGAATCCAGCGGCGTGCGCCCGGAAGATCCACGCTTTTGGCGATGCCGTAGGCGCGTTCGATTGCAGCGGGGGAGAGTACGGCAATCCATAGTCCGCCATCGGATCCGAAAGCTTTTTGCGGCGAGAAATAGTAGGCGTCGGTCTGGCTGATGTCGACCGGCAGCGCGCCGGCGCCACTGGTGGCGTCGATCAACGTGAGCGCACCCTGCTCCTTGGTGCCTGCGATGCGTTTGATCGGTGCGGCAACGCCGGTGGAAGTCTCATTGTGGGCCCAGCAATAAGTGTCCACGTATTCCGTGAGCTCAGGCAGGCGATATGTTCCCGGCTCTCCTGCGAAAATCTCCGGCTCCTCAAGGAACGGTGCGGATTGCGCTGACTTGGCGAACTTCGAGCTGAATGAGCCGTACGTGCCGAATGCGGCCTTGCGGGTGATCAGCGAGGCGCAGGCGATATCCCAGAACGCGCTGGCTCCGCCGTTGCCCAGCACCACTTCGTAGCCATCGGGAATCTGGAAGAATTCGGACAGTCCTTCGCGGATTGAGCCGACCACCTGCTTGATGGGGGTCTGTCGATGGGAGGTTCCCAGAAGATTACGGGCTCCCTTATCGAGCGCTTGGATTTGCTCCGGGCGGATTTTGGTCGGCCCTGAGCCGAAACGTCCGTCTTCCGGAAGCACGTTGGAAGGAATGGTCACAGTGTTCGTCATGACAACCTAGGGTAGTCAGATGGTCGGATTGTGCGTGGTGATGACCGCTTTTCGGAACCATGACGTGGCGATGATGACTGCGATATCCCGGTGTCGGTGTAGCCTGAGCTTCCGTGACGGTTTCTGTAACCACGCGGTACATAAGCCTGCTAGTGGTTGAAGTAATCCGCAAGGAGTGTTGATATATGAGGCATGCGGCGCATAAAGCTGCCAAGGTTTCGAATGAGCGTTTCAGCGTTGCCAAGGCGCTGTTCACCTCGAGCCGCGGTTCCCACACCGCCAAGGCCGTTCGTATGGTCCAGCTGGCAAATGGTGGGGGTGCCGTTGTAGGTCTTGAGCCTGCGGTTGCCGAAAAGCTGAATGAAGTGGCTCCGATGAGCCGCCGCGCCATGCGTGAAGCCGCTCGTGCGGCCGGTCGTCGCTCCGCATTCATGGCTTCCGCATCGCTGGCCGCGCTGGTCGGCACCGCGGCCACTGCCATGGCGGTCGGCCAGCAGAATGCGTCTGAAATGACTTTTGCCGACAATGCCGCCACTACCACGCAGATGAAGCGTGTCTCCGACGATGCGGCATCCCGTTCCGAGTCCCCGTAGCGATCTAGACGCTCTGGCCTCCACCAGCAATAGCGGTGATTGGCAGCTTGGCGAAACCAGTTCCTCCATGGACACGAATCTTCTGTCAAAGTCCATTGCCGACAATCCCAATGTCGCCGTTCTCATGGATCAGGACGCCGGTCTTCTTCCTTCGGGCTTCAATCCGAACCACGGCACCGGTGATACCGGCAATGACTATCCATACGGTCAGTGCACATGGTGGGCGTATACCCGTCGTGCACAGCTTGGCCTGCCTGCCGGAAGCCATTTTGGTGATGCGCGGAGTTGGGGTGATTCCGCTCGCGCTCTCGGCTATTGGGTTGACAATACGGCACGTCACGTTGGCGATATTGTGGTATTCGCTCCAGGCCAAATGGGCGCGGACAGCTATTACGGGCATGTCGCGATTGTCGAAGGAGTGAATGCCGACGGTTCGATTAAGATTTCGGAATCCAACGTCAAGGGTCTTGGCGTGATTTCCGATCGTACGTTCACTGCGCAGGAAGCTTCGCAGTTGACATATATCCATTACTGATTTCTCTGTTTTCGTTAATCTGCGCTTGCCGTCACTTTTTTGGCGTAGCGTGATTGCGTCGGCGTGTCGCGTGATATGACACTGTTCTGGTTATCTTGCTGTTCTGCTGCGGGGGAACGTGTATGGTAGCTTCAGACACGATGAATATTGCTAAACGTTTCACGAGTATCTTCGCCGTTGTTGCTGTATCTGCCTTGTTGGGTGCGGCGGTTCCCGCCGCAAGCGCAGGCGGTGCTATGGCTGATACCACGGTAACCGCTACACGTTCTTTCCCGAAGACCACCGCGGCTAAGCGTGATTTTCTCGCCGAGCACACATCCACGGATGTTGAATCTAACGCCGATTGGGGTGGCATCGAAAGCTTGGATGTTCCCCAGACCGAGTCTCAGGCGGAAAAGGACCAGAAGGCTCAGGAGCAGGCTGAGGCCGAAGCTCAAGCACAGGCGGCCCAAGCTCAGGCACAGGCTGAATCTCAGGCTGCCAGTCGTTCTTCCGATCGTGCTTCCATCAGCGTTCCTACGGCTCCCGCGAGTGCCACTGGGCAGGCTCTGGCCGACTACGCTCTGCAGTTCCAAGGCTATCCTTACGTGGCCGGAGGCAATACTCCGTCCGGCTGGGATTGCTCTGGTTTCGTACAGTGGGTGTTCGCCCAGTTCGGGGTAAGCCTGCCGCATTATTCTGGTGCCCAGATGAGCGTTGGAACGGCAGTTGGAAGCATTGCCGAAGCAGCTCCTGGGGATATCATCGTCAATACTCAGCATGCCGCGATCTATATTGGCAACGGCATGGTGATCAACGCGCTGAATCCGGCTCAGGGAACGCAGGTCACTTCGCTGGCCGTGTTCTCAGGTGGCTATGCGATTCGTCGTGTGCTCTGAGTGAACATACGGTTTGATTTTTTAAGGCGTATCCTTTCGGGGATACGCCTTTTTGTATGGAAAAGACCGAGTCGTTACTGACAAAACCGCATGTCGCGCGGTATGGTGGAGCCTAGAGGCGACGCATGGTCGCGTTGCCGAGGTGATTCAAGGAGGTCGTCCATGATTAACGACAAGGCAATCCTCGTTGGTGTTGATGGATCCCACGCCAGCTATAAGGCCACTTGGTGGGCTGCGAACTATGCGAAGCATGCGGGACTGACGCTGCAGATCGTATGCGCATACTCGTTGCCGAGCTATGCCGCTGTTTCCTTCGACGCGACATACACCGCCATGGGGGATGACAATGCGGCCCATAGCGACGCGCAGGAGATTCTTTCGAAGGCCAAGGCCATCGCCGACGAGCAGGGTGTTGAGGCTACCACGCTTATTGTTACGGGCGATCCGGCTTCCGTATTCGTGGAACTGTCTCGTAACTACAATCTCATCGTCATCGGCAATCGCGGCAAAGGCGGTCTGGCGGAACGTCTGCTGGGCACGACCAGCTCCAGTCTGCCGGCGTATGCATACTGCCCGATCGTAGTGGTGCCGTACACTGACGATGACGGCAATCTGATGCACTTGAACAACACCATCACCAAGGTGGCCGTCGGCTCCGACGAATCCAAGTGGGGTCTGAAGGCGTTGGAGATCGCGGCCGCGTTCGCCGATTCGTGGGGTGCCGAGCTGGACGTCATCTCCGCCGTGCCGAACATGAAGGGCTCCGAGGATGAAGGCGTCATGGCGTCCTTCCAGGAGGATCTGGATGTGCGCATCAAGCCGCTTGAAGAGGCGTACCCGAACCTCAAGATCAACAAGCAGATCGTGCCCGGCCCCGCAGCCGGCGCACTGACCAAGGCCAGCTACGATCATGACGTCGTCGTGGTCGGCTCCCGTGGTCGTGGCGGCTTCACCGGTCTGCTGCTTGGCTCCACCAGCCAGGGTCTGCTGCAGCATGCGGTCGGACCGGTCTACGTGGTGCCGCGCAAGTATGTGGAAGCCGCGGAGACCCGTCTCGACACCGTGCCGAGCTCGCCTGCCGACGTCACGCCGAAGGCGATCGACGACATCAAGGGCGTCGAGGAAGTGCCGGTCGACAAGGCCAAGCCGGAAGTGGTCGAAGCCATCGAAACGAAGATCGATCCGGACCGTCAGTGACGGTACGGCAAATCGACTGAAATCGATATAAAAACCGCATAGAAGAGGGTGGCTGCGATTCCAACGAATCGCAGCCACCCTCTAACTATGTGCGGTACGTGCGCTCAGTGCTTGACGGTGACGTTCATACGCACTGGCGTCGGCTCGACGTACGTATGCTTGACCGTGCAGCCCTTCTCGATATGACGGCTGACGCGATTGGCGAGCTTTTCGGCGTCCTCGTCGCTCAAACCGGCGTCGGTGGCGTCGATGACCACCTGTTCGTCGAAACCGATGTATGCGTCATTGTCGGCGTCATAGGTGCCGTCCACAACGATTTTCGCGCCCTTGCCCTCGCCCAGCGTATGCTCGATGGCGAACTGGCTTGACAGTGCGGCGCAACCGGCCAGCGCGATCTTCATCAGGTCGCCCGGCGTGAACTGTCCACGACCCTTGCCGAACTTGATATGCGCGCCATCCTCGCCGAAAGCATCCCAAGAACCGTCTTTGTTACGCTCGACCCACAGTCTTTTGCCCATGGTGAACTCCTCATCGTCTTGCCGGGAGCGCCGTTCGCTCCTCTCCTACATACCTAATGTAATCCATTGATGCCTGTTCGCTAGGAGGCATTCCGAAAAGCGTAAACAATCAACGCGCGGGTGGCATATGCTTGACCTGCCGTTCTGTACTGTTAAGCTTGCAACCATGGCTTTGACACCTGAACAACTTGCAGATATCCGTACCCGTATTCCGGCACGCCCGGAAACCGACATTCCCATGCCATATGAAGACCTTGTGCGCAAGATCCTGACGGAAGGCACGTTGAAGTCCGATCGTACGGGCACTGGTACCGTCAGCCTGTTCGGCCAGCAGATGCGATTCGACCTGAGCGAGTATTTTCCGCTGCTCACGACGAAGACGGTGTTTTTCAAGGGACTTGCCTATGAGCTGCTATGGTTCCTGAAAGGTTCCACGAACGTGCGTTGGCTGCAGGAGCGCAATGTGCATATTTGGGACGAATGGGCCGATGAGAACGGCGATTTGGGTCCCGTATACGGCGCGCAGTGGCGTAGCTGGCCGGCGCCCACGCCCGATGATCCGAACCGTACCATCGATCAGATCAGCAATGTGCTTGATCTTGTCGAGAATCACCCGGATTCTCGTCGTATGGTCGTGTCCGCTTGGATCCTGCCGAAGTGGAGAATATGGCGTTGCCGCCATGCCACGCGCTCTTCCAGTTCTACGTGGCGGATGGCAAACTTTCGTGCCAGCTATATCAGCGTTCCTGCGACATGTTCCTCGGCGTACCGTTCAATATCGCATCCTATTCGCTGTTGACGTTGATGATCGCTCAGCAGGCGGGACTGCAGCCGGGGGAGTTCGTGTGGACGGGTGGCGACTGCCACGTGTACGACAATCACATCGACCAGGTGTTGGAGCAGTTGAGCCGCGATCCATACCCGTATCCGCAGATCCGTATTAACAAAGCCGATTCGCTGTTCGATTACGATTACAGTGATTTTGAAATCGTCGGCTACCAGCACCATCCAACCATCAAGGCGCCGGTGGCGGTCTGAGAGTCGTCGCCAGACGTTAGACTACTGACCCTAGTTCGACTGCAAGGAGTGAGTGAAATGGAGCATGACAGTAGCCGCAGTGGCTATCACGAACCCGAGCCCGGACTTGCCGGGCTTGAGGACGAGGAGGATTGGGGCGATGATTTCCCCAAGACGTTCTCGGTGAATCTGATTTGGGCGCAGGCCTGTGACAAGGAAGGTCATGACGGCGCCATCGGATTCGAGGGTGGCATGCCATGGCATCTGCCCGAGGATATGAGGCGTTTCAAGGAGCTTACCGTCTCGCATCCGGTCATTATGGGGCGTAAGACGTGGGAGTCCCTGAGCCCGAAGTATCGTCCGCTGCCGAATCGCGACAATATCGTGGTTTCGCGTGATCCGGCTTACACTGCGCCGGGAGCGACCGTGGTCGACAGTCTGGATGATGCGCTTGATCTGGCACGACAGGAAGCCATTCCGGATGACGGTCTTGACCGCAGCGAAATCTGGATTATCGGTGGCGGCCAGCTGTTCCGTGAGGCCATGCCATTTGCGGACAAGGCGTATGTGACGCAGATCAGCATGCATGCCGATGCCGATACCTACGCGCCCGACGTGAAGTCGCTGGTGGAATCCGGCGCTTGGAAGGTGCTTGAAGAGGGCGTGTGGCAGAACACGCGGAAGGGTTCCGGAGATATCGCCGGATTCCGTTTCATGACGTATGCGAAGAATCGCGAGGAGTAACCGTATGTATACCGTGATGACCGTGTGTACCGGTAATATCTGCCGTTCTCCCATGGCCGAAATCATTCTGCGCACTGAATTCGAGCGTCGTGGCCTTGCCGACAAGGTCAACGTCGAGTCCAGTGGCGTGAGCGACGAAGAGTATGGCAATCCGATCGATCGTCGTGCCGTCAAGGTGCTCCGTGAGCGTGGATATGAGCTGCCGGCACATCATTTCGCCCATCGCATCACCCGCGATGAGATCGAGCGTACCGACCTGTTTCTGCCGATGACCGCTTCGCATATGCGTGCGCTACTGCGTCAGCTGCCGCAGGCCAAGCGTGAGAACGTGCATATGTACCGTAGTTTCGATCCGAATCTTGCCAAGCCTGTCGCAGGCTACGAAAGTGAGATTGATTTGGTCGATCCTTGGTATGGCGGCGCCCGCGAATTCGAAGTGGCGATTGACCAGATTGAGGAAGTGGCCCCGTTCATCGTTGATTGGGTTGAGCGGCAGCTCTGACGATTGCATACGATTTTTCCGTCGAAAAGCCCGGTTCGCAAGAGCCGGGCTTTCTTGTATCCGTATGATTTCAATGATTTCGAAAGATCTTAAGAAATCGCAAGAGATTGCAAAAGTAATATTGCGCAATTGATGTAAATCAGAGAAAAATAGAAATGAAAAATAAAAAAGCGACCCCGGCCGGACTTGAACCGGTGACCTCCGCCGTGACAGGGCGGCGCTCTAACCAACTGAGCTACGGGGCCGTTGTTTCAGCCTTGCGACTGGCAACAGATAGATATATTACGGCAAAGTCGCTATCGTGCAAATTTCGGCGTGTCATCGATGAATATTCGTATGAATTGCTGAAAGAAAGTATTTGCTTAAACTGCGGCAGTAGTAGGGAAGAAAAGCAACGGCCGGTCGCATATGAGGGGAAAACTTCTCATATGCGACCGGCCGTTACCGTTGCGGTGCCGTGTTGTCGCTCACGACACTACGAATTGCTGGTGGAATCAGTCGGTCTGTTTCCAGGTCTCGACGTCGATGTGGTGTTCCGGATTGGCCTGCCATGCATCCCAAGCGGACTTCACGATGTCTTCGACGTTGTACTGTGCGTGCCAGCCCATCTCTTCGTTGATGCGCTTCGGGGAGCCGATCAGGTGCGGCGGATCGCCAGCGCGACGGCCCATGACGGCCTCCTTGAACGGCAGGCCGGTGACCTTCTTGACCTCATCGACGATCTGGCGCACGGAGGTGCCTTCGCCGGTGCCGACGTTGAAAGCGTCGTACTTGCGCTCATCGCGGTCCAGATACTTCAGGGCGGCGATGTGGGCGTCGGCCAGATCGGAAACATGGATGTAGTCGCGCACGCAGGTGCCGTCCGGAGTCGGGTAGTCGTCGCCGAAGATCGCCGGAGCCTTGCCCTTCTTCAGGCGGTCGAACAGCATCGGGATGAGGTTCAGGATTGCCGGATCCTCGAGCTCGACCGGGCCGCAGCCGGCTACGTTGAAGTAGCGCAGACCACAGAAGCGAATGCCGTATGGCTCTTCGCAGGCGCGAGCCATCCATTCGCCGAACAGCTTGGTCTGGCCGTAGGGGTTGATCGGCAGCATCGGAACGACGTCTTCCGGCACCACGTCGACCGGCGGAACGCCGTAGGTGGCTGCGGAAGAGGAGAAGACGAGCTTCTTGGCGCCGGAGTCGCGCATGCCGATGAGCACGTTGAGCATGCCGTTGATGTTCTGCTGGTAGTACCACAGCGGCTTCTCAACGGATTCGCCGACCTGCTTGCGGGCGGCGAAATGAATGACGGAGTCGACGCCTTCGGCCTTCATGATTTCAGCGAGACGTTCGCCGGCACCCGGAGCGGCGATATCCATGCCGTACAGGCGGGAGCCTTCGATGCGGGTTGGCTTGCCGTAGCTCAGATCGTCAACGACGACGACCTGTTCGCCGGCCTGATGAAGAGCGTGGACGACGTGGGCACCGATGTAGCCGCACCCACCAGTGACGAGAACTGTCATGTTCTGGCCTTTCCTCCAAATGAGCGATAAAGCGCTTTGTTCGAAAAACGAACGTTCAACGAACGTTGTTCACTTTTGCTCTAGTTTGTTACCTTTTGAACAATTTGAGTATAACACATGAACAGGAACGCACATAATCGACCCTTTCCTGCGTTTCCTCTATAAATAGGGTATGCAAGAAGATGTGAACACGCCGACTGAAAATCAAGTAAACGGCGAAAACGAACAAAACATGTCAAAAACACAAGGTGAACAACAGGCTGATGCTGGTCAGCGCCCTGCTCTGTATGGACGCAAGGTGCTTTCCTTCGTGCGCCGTTCCGCCAGGCTCGACGCACGCTTGCGGCGCGCATGGGATGCCCATGCCGATACCTATCTTTTGGATATCAATGCAGGTGAAGGCTCCCTTGACGTGCGAAACGATCTGGTGTTCGACCAGTCGTATATTGCGGAAGCGTGGGGCAATGCCAATCCTCTGATTGTGGAAATCGGCACCGGCCAGGGCGAAAACGTTGTTGCCGCGGCCGCCGAACACCCAGAAATGAATTTTCTGGCGCTCGAAGTCTACGATCCGGGCGTGGCGCATACCATGCTGCTCGCAGGCAAGCAAGGCCTCGCCAATCTGCGCATCGCACAAGTCAACGCTCCTGAACTCTTCAAAGCCGCCGCGGATGACTCGATCGCCGAAGTGTGGACCTTCTTCCCCGATCCATGGCCCAAGATGCGTCACCACAAGCGTCGTATCGTGCAGCCGGAGCTTGCCGGCGAGATTCATCGCACGTTGCGGGATGGGGGAGTGTGGCGTATCGCCACCGACATCGAAGACTATGCATTGCATGTGCATGAGGTGATGGATGGTCTTGAAGGATTCCATAATGACGGCATGCTTACGGTGAGTTTGCCGGTCGAGCATGTTGGCAAGGGAAATGCCGACGAAGCGGCCGGTCTGCGACACGCCGATTTCACCGAATCCGAGCGTTTTCCCGGACGAATTCTCACGAATTTTGAGAAAAAAGGACTTGCTGCGGGTCGTGTGATTCATGACCTCACCTATCGCTGCGTATAGTGCCGGTTGGTCTGTTGTTGAAGTGCTGAAATGGCTTGATTTCAACGATTTTCAGCACTTTGGCAACGGGTTGATGGCGATTTTGCGACGCTGCGACACGCCGAGATTTGCATGTTCTGAGGATTCGCGTATAGTTAAGCGAGTTGTCACGCGGAAACGCTGAAAGCGCCCCCTTCGTCTAACGGTTAGGACACCAGACTTTCAATCTGACAACGAGAGTTCGACTCTCTCAGGGGGTACTTACCTTGGTAACAAGGTGGCAATGGCCCCGTAGCTCAGTTGGTTAGAGCGCCGCCCTGTCACGGCGGAGGTCACCGGTTCAAGTCCGGCCGGGGTCGCTCGAACAGATTCCTGTTCATGGCTCTGTAGCTCAGTTGGTAGAGCGAACGACTGAAAATCGTTAGGTCAGCGGATCGATGCCGCTCGGAGCCACCATGGCTTTGAAACCTCGGAAACATCCGAGGTTTCTTTGTTTTTGCCCACACGTATGACGATTGCGGCCGTATGTCTAGCGCCAAGCCACTGATGCCGGCTGTTGGTTGAATACGCGCTCGCATTGCGGGTAAGCCCCCTAAAATGGTCGACGCAAGTCATGTTGACTTGCGAGTTACTGAGAAATGACTAAGAAAACCTCCGTTAGAGGGGGAATCTGTCTGCTGTTTGGCTACACTGGAACACCGTAAGGCAGTAACAATGGGGGTTTGTGGGCAGAGTTATGCCGTAACCCCGTTAAGGGAGTATTCGCTGGGGTGGCGGCATGGAAGTGCTTCTGGTCGGCAACACCGACTTCATTGCAGTGGATTCAGCATTCCTTTCCCCGAGACCATGTGGTGATAGCGGAACGAGAAGGCACCGTAGACGGCAATGACCGTCTCAGAATCGTCAACATGTCTGACGCCAACACCCTTGCCGAAACTCTTACCACATACGAATTCGATCGCATCGTATTCTTTTCCGAAGGCCTCACCCCGCGAAGTGAGCGTGACGGCGATCTCGGATATCTTCGCAGATTGCTGCACGCCATACGTAACAGATCCACGCAAATGCTGATGGTATGCGGACCGGAATCCGAATTCACCTATCCGGAAAACGCCGACGTACGTGATACCAGCAAAAGTCTGATGTCTCGAGCGTCGGAAGAACTCTGCCTGTATTACGCGCGCACCTACCGTCTGGAAGCGAAAATCATTCGCTGTCCATACTTGTATGCACCCGAGCGCAATGGAGCAACCGCATATTTCGGCAGACTGTTCGAACAGGCATCGGCAGGGTCGATCTCATTCTGCGAACGCAAACAGCAACAGACATGCTTTCTCTGCGCCGACGATCTTGCCGAACTGATCTACCGCATGTTCGACGATTGGACCGCCGAAAGCGAAATCTTCCATGTGCCCAACGTGTTCGACTTCACATACGGTGATTTGGCTGATGCGATCAGCGCGGCATTTCCCGGATTATCGGTGACTTTTGGCGAAGACAGACCCCAACATTACCCAGCAGACGATCATGTGCTGCGATTGCGCTATGGCTGGTCGCCGCGATATTCGCTCAAACAGGATCTTCCCCCTGTGCTTCAGTGCTGGAAAGAAGCGCGTGCTCAGGAACAATCCAAGAAGCACCCGGTCTGGGATTTTCTACGCAACCATTCAAAACCATGGATCGCAATCGAAATCTTCATCGCGTTCATATTGGAAGAACTGCTTCGCACCGCGGTACAAGGCAACAGCCAGTTGGGAACCGTGGATTTGCGCCTGTTTTTCGTGGTGATCGTCGGCACGATGCACGGACTGAACGCAGGCGTGTTCGCGGCCGTGCTCGCATGTGTCGGCATGGCGTTGTCGTATGCATCGAAGGGCGCTTCATTCGCTCCGCTGTTTTACGACACGTCGAACTGGCTTGCGTTTGTGGTGTATTTCGTTGCCGGCGCAGTATGCGGGTATGTGCAGCTGCGTAATCGCGAAAACCTGCGATTCATGCGTGACGAAAACAGTTTGCTGCGTGAACGACTTGCGTTCCTGCGTGACCTGTACCACGATGTGCTCGATGATCGTCGTATGCTGCGCGGGCAGATTATCGGCAGGCGTGACAGTTTCGGCAAAATGTATGCGATGACACGTGAATTGGACGAAGTGCAGCCGCAAAAGCTGTATCACACGACCATTCGCATTATGCAAGACACATTGGGCGGTGATAGTTTCGGTGTTTACCGCATTGACAGCGGCGGTCGATTCGCGCGTTTGATGGCTGCGAGTCCGCAAACCGAATCCCTGTTCAGCAAGTCGGCGCTGCTTGAGAATTATGCCAACATTATTACAGCTTTGGATCATGGTGGATTGTGGGTGAACCGCAATCTCGAACCGGACCTTCCGATGTATGCGGCAGGCGTGCATGCCGATGGCAAGCTGGCCGTGGTGATTGTGCTTGCCAAAGCGCAGCCCGACCAAATGAATCTGTACTTCCAGAACCTGTTCACCATCATGTGCGGCTTGGTGGAATCCGCGATGGTGCGTGCGTTCGACTATGAGAATGTGGCGCGTCAGGCGATGCTGGTGCCGGGCACCGAATTCCTGAACACTCGGGCGTTTCTACCCAAAGTGCTTGCCGCCAACGAACTCAAGCACGACCATATGGGCGATCACCTGCTGCTGCGTGTGGATGATGCTTGGCAAGACAATGGCAGCCGTCTCATGGGGGCCATTCGTCAGACGGACGAGGCGGGTGTACTGCAAGACGGCAACGTGTATGTGTTGATGAACCAGGCCGGCAAGCATGAGCTGCCTATCATCAACAAGCGTTTGGCCCAAGCTGGATTGCATGTGACACGCGTTTCCGGGCAAGAGGAAGACGCGCTGCTGGATGAGGCTTCGGAACAAGTGGCCGCCGAATCGCACGAAGGCGGCACGGCATGAACACAACGGTAGTGACGATGCTGCTTATCGTCATACATGTGCTGGTATGCGTGCTGATGTGCGTATTGTCTCGTTTTGGCGTGCTTCGTGTGGAAGGGCGTCTGCTTCCTTTTATGCTGTTGGTGCCGCTGTGGGGGCCGTTATGCGTGCTCTTGCTGCATGTGCGTACGCTGATTCGTGCGGGCGAGCATACGGCTCCAGATCTCGAACAGATGCGCGTGGACGATGAGGAACGTCGAAGCATTCTGGTTGAGGAACGAGCCGATTTCGCCAATACCGTGCCGCTGGAAGAGGCGTTGATCGTCAACGATTCGAGTCAGCGTCGCAGTCTGGTGATGTCCATTCTCAACGACAATCCCAGCCATTATATCGATGTGCTGTCGCAGGCCCGACTGAATGAGGATGTGGAGGTCGTGCATTACGCGGCTACCGCCATGGCACAGATCAGTGCCAAGGAAGATCTTGCATTGCAGCGCTGCCGCAACGATTATCTGCAGCATCGAAATTCCGAAACGATGTTGGAACGCTATTGCGATGCGCTGGAACGATATATCAATTCCGGTATTGCGCAAGGATACGCATTGCAGTTGCAGAAGCAGCGATATGCCGAAGTATTGCAGGAACGACTTCGCCAACATGGCGATTATTACGTTGCGTGCCGTCTTGCGCAAATGCAAATCGATCTTGGACTCTTTGATGATGCCGCGCACACCATTGATGGCGCTATGGAACAGTGGCCGGATCAAGGCGATGTATGGCTGATGCGTCTACGACTCGATGCCGCACGCAATGATGGCGATGCGTTGCGCCACACTGTTCAGCAGATCGAAAGCAAGCATATTTATCTCGGTGGCCAAGGAAGACGTGTGCTGCGGTTCTGGACCGGAACCAAGGAGGCTGAACGCGCATGATCAGAGGATTCCTGTCAGACGTGTTGGCCAAGTGGAAACGATTCCGCTGGCAAGGTTTGGTCAAAGTGTGGGCCGTGTTCATGGCCATCGCATTGGTGTTGCTGGTGGAAAGCTTGGGCGTGCATTACGGTGTCACGCGGTTCGACATCACGTATTTGGATCGAAACAAAGCCATTCCTGCAGCCAATGCCATCGCTGGCGAAAAAGCTACGAATCTGTTGGTGGTCGACAGTTCGCAGGAGGGCGTCAGCGATGCCGAAGCCATGCTCGACCAGATTCTGCTTGATATGAAAGTCCCCACCACTACGGTTGACGTGGCTGACGAAAACGCTGAATTTCCAGCGTTGACTCACTACAGCACCATAGTGGTGGCCATGCCTAATCTCGACCGTCTGGGCGAGCATGTGCTGCAAATCATGCAATGGGCCAAAAAAGGCGGAGGAGTCATGTTTGCCATGACTCCCGAAAAAACCGGCTATTTGGATGTGATCGGCCCGCAGATCGGCATTGAATCGTCCGCATACGAATATGTGCTGACTAAGGGCATTACACCCTCCAAGGATTTCATGTTGGGCGGCGGCCAGACATACACGTTCAGCGATCCGTTTGAATCGTCGCTGAGTGTCGCATTGAATGATCGCGCACAGGTCAAGGCCGTCAGCAGTAATGGGCGCACACCGTTGATTTGGAGCACGTTCGTGAATTCAGGTTCGGCGGTGGTGTGCAATATCGGTATTTACGGCAAGGTGTTTCGAGGATTTTACGCTTCGGCGTTCAGCCTGCTCGGTTCTGCCACGGCCTATCCGGTGATCAACAGCGCGGCGTTCTACTTGGATGATTTTCCCTCTCCGGTACCGTCAGGCAATGGCAAATACATCAAACGTGACTACAACATGAGTATTGCTGAATTCTATTCTCAAGTATGGTGGCCGGATTTGGTGCGTCTTGCGGAACGGTACGGTATTCGTTTCACCGGTGTGATGATTGAGAATTACGGCGATGACACCAAGGATGATCCGGTACGGCAGACGGACGGCGCACAATTCGAGTATTACGGAGGATTGCTGCTGCGGCAAAACGGCGAAATCGGATATCACGGGTACAACCATCAGCCGTTGGTGTTGCCGAATACGGATTACGGTAAGGAATACGCGTATGTGCAGTGGCCGAATCGCAAAGCCATCGTCGATTCGTTGAACGAACTGATCGCATTCCAGAAAGACGTATTGCCTGCCGCAACATCGTCGGTATACGTGCCGCCGTCGAATATCCTCTCCCAAGAAGGACGGAAGATCATAGGCGAGGATGTGTCGCAGATTCGCGCCATCGCCAGTACGTATATGCCTTCCGACAGTTCCTTGACGTACGTGCAGGAGTTCGGTGTTGCGGCCGATGGCGTGGTGGAGGCTCCACGTATCGTGTCCGGCGGCATGGTGGGTGACATGTACATGCGTCTTGCCGCGGTTTCCGAACTGAACATGCACTATGTGAGCACGCACTTCATGCATCCCGACGATTTGCTTGATGAAGATCGTGGAGCGAAAGAAGGATGGAAGAAGTACTACCAGGGATTGGAAAACTATCTTGACTGGCTGGAATCGTCGGCACCGTCCATTCGTATGCGGACAGGCACGGAATGTGCCGCAGCCATCCAACGTTTTTCGGGATTGACCGTTTCGATGGAAACGTCCGACGATGGTTGGGATCTGAAACTTGGCAACCTCACCGATCAAGGGTGGCTCATGTTCCGTGCCAACAATGGCACGCCTGGCAGGGTTCGTGGCGGAAGCCTCACCAAGCTGACCGGCAACTTGTATCTGCTCAAAGCCACGAACGCCACGGTTCATATCGAACGCAAGACTGGGGGAGAGGCATGAGAATCTGCCTGGTTTTGGAAGGATGCTACCCGTACGTGCATGGTGGAGTGTCCACGTGGATGCACAGTTATATCGAAGCGATGAAAGAGCACGAGTTCGTATTGTGGGTGATCGGCGCCAAAGCCGAAGACCGCGGCAAATTCGTATATGACCTGCCCGACAATGTGGTGGAAGTGCATGAGGTGTTCCTCGACGACGCCTTGCGTCTGAGCGGTGAACACGCGCAAGTGTCGTTCACCGAAGAGGAATTGCGGTCATTGCGCGAACTGGTGAATCTTGGCAGCCCGGATTGGGATGTGCTGTTCAACCTGTTCCACACCAGAGGCGTGCATCCGCTGTCGTTCCTGCAAAGCCGTGAATTCATCGACTTGTTTACGCAAATCTGCATGGAAGAATATCCGTATGTGGCCTACGCCGACGCTTTCCATACCGTGCGCTCCATGTTGCTGCCGGTGTTGTACTTGATGGGCAGCGAAGTGCCGGAAGCGCAGATCTACCATGCGATTTCCACTGGATATGGCGGATTGTTGGCTTGTTTGGGGGGGGTATCAACCATGCGCCGGTATTGCTTACGGAACATGGCATTTATACGCGTGAACGCGAAGAGGAAATCATTTCCGCCGAATGGGTGCTGCCGGCGTTCCGGCCGCGTTGGATCCGCTTCTTCTACATGCTTTCGGAACAGATCTACCATCGTGCGTGGCGCATCACCAGCTTGTTCGGTCGTGCCCGTCTTATCCAAATTGGCATGGGTGCGCCCGCCGATGCCTGTCAGGTGATTCCCAATGGCATTCAATACGAACGTTTCTGCGATATTCCTTTCAAACCCGACGACGGTTGGGTTGATATCGGCGCGGTGGTGCGCATGGCGCCCATCAAAGATGTGAAAACCCTGATTCACGCGTTCCATGAGCTTTCCTCTCGCGTTGACAATGTGCGCTTGCATATTCTCGGCGGTGTTGACGATCAGGAGTATGCCGACGAATGCTATGAGCTTGTGGAACAGTTGGGTGTGCGCAATCTTGAGTTCACCGGCCGTGTGAACGTGGTCGAATACATGCGCAAGCTTGATTTCACCGTGTTGACCAGCATTTCCGAAGGCCAGCCGCTGTCGGTGCTGGAATCGTTCGCAGCCGCACGCCCCTGCGTGACCACTGACGTCGGCTGCTGCCGTGAGCTTTTGGAAGGCGAGGAAGGCGACGATTTCGGCACGGCAGGCTTCTACGTGCCCCCGATGTACCGCGAGGGCCTGAGCCGAGCCATGGAACGCATGTGTTCCAGTCGCACGCTGCGTGAGACCATGGGGCAGATTGGCCGTAACCGTGTGAACGTCTATTATCGGCATGAGCGCATGCTTGACGATTATCGCAAGCTGTATAGCGATACCGCGGATCAGTTCGGATTGAATCAGTTCGGATTGGAGCGCTGATATGGCCGGTATTGGATTTGAACTGAAGAAACTGTTCCACCGTAGAGGCTTGATGGCGATGCTGCGAGCCTACGGCTATGCCGGCGTGATTTGCGCTGGTCCGATGCTGTTGGGTGTACTCCTGCAGTTCGGCGTGCTGATCGTGAGCAGCTGGTGGCAGGTGGGCCGCCCCGACCGCGATCTGCTCGTATGCATGATCACCTACACGCTGCTTGCCTCGTTGGTGTTGACGAGTTTTCTGTCGATGCCGGTCACCCGTTTTCTGGCGGATATGTTGTTTGATCACGATGAGAAGATGATTCTGCCGTCGTTCTGGGGGTCTACTGGCATCATGCTGGTGGTGGGCGCGGTGTTGTACACGGTTTTCCTGCTGTTTTCCGGTGCCACGTTGATGCAGGGCGCGTTGTGTTTGTGGCTGTTTCTTGAAATGATCGTCAACTGGAATGCGATGAGCTATTTGACGGCCATCAAGGATTACAAAAGCATTCTGTATTCTTTCGTGGCTGCGGTGTTGGTGGCGTTCGTTATGTCATGCGTGTTGCTTGCGTTGGCCTGCCCTCCTGTGGAGTCGCTGTTGTTTGCGGTGGTGCTTGGCTATGGTGTGATGCTGGTGTGGGATGTGCTCTTGTTGCATCGTTATTTTCCGCAAAGTCGTAAGCATCCGTGGCTGTTTTTGCAGTGGGTCGATCAGTTTCTGCCGTTGGCGTTGACCGGATTGCTGACCACCATCGGCCTGTTCGCCCATTTGGTGATCACATGGTGCGGTCCGCTCGGCATCAAGGTGAAGGGCCTGTTTTATGGCGCGCCATATTACGATGTGCCCGCCATGCTGGCGTTTTTGACGATTCTGATCACCACGGTGAATTTTGTGGTGTCGGTGGAGGTCAATTTCTACCCAACATATCGGTCGTATTACAGTCTGTTGAATGATGGAGGCACGGTCAAAGACATTACCGTTGCCGAAAACGAAATGTTGGCTGTGCTCAATCGAGAATTGCATTACACGGCGTTGAAGCAATTGTTGGTGACCGCTGCCGTGATTTCATTGGAAAAAACAGTGCTGAACGCGCTTCCTTTGGGTTTCAACGATGCGATGCATGGATATTTCCGTGTGCTCTGCGTGGGGTATGCCCTTTATGCGGTCGGCAACACCGTGATGCTGATTCTGCTGTATTTTACCGATTATTCCGGTGCATTGACGGCGTCGGCATTGTTTGCGGGTTCGACGGTTGTGTTCACAGTAATCGGACAGTTCTTCACTACGTCGCTGTTCGGTTTCGGTTTTCTGATGGGGGCATCGCTGTTCGCCATATATGCGACATTCCGGCTCGCCTCATACACCGACAATCTGCCATACCGAGTGCTGGGGCAACAGCCGATTGTGGCGCAAACGAAACGTGGACGTTTCACCGAACTGGGCATACTGCTTGAACATGGCGAACAGCGGGTCGACCAATCATTGCATCGCTCAGGGCATGCACGGTCTTCTGACAAGGCGAATATTGCAGAAACGGATGTCATAATCGGGAGGAATCGTAAATCATGACATGGTGGAACCGACGCAACACAAAAGCCATTACCACGCTTGTCAAGCAAATAGCGGCATTGACGGCAATGCTGACGGTGCTTTCCTGCGCCGGATGTGCGACTTCATCACCCAACGATAATGAACAATCGCAATCATCGGATTCGTCACAGACGCATGAGCAAGTCAAGAAAAGCGCTGAACAAAGCATCGACGGCGCACACTTGCGCGACAACGAATCGTTATACAAGGTGTATGACGACAGCGGTGTCGAAACCATGTATTTGACGGTATCGCGCGGTAATTCGTCGGAAGGCACCGACCATAGCTGGAGTGAAATCAACCAGTATTCCGTTGATGACTATGCGGCCATGGGCGTTGACCGCTACAAGGTCAATGGTTTGCTGCAGGTCGGCGACGAACAAGGACCGGTTTCCGGGGAGCTTGGTTTTGGTGAAAGCGCGCCGAACGCCACCGTGCAGATACGTGGCCAGTCATCGAGTAAAAACGAGCAGAAGAACTACAAGATCGAGTTGAAAAGCGGCAAAGGCAAGTGGCGTGGGCAGCGTACCATCGCATTGAACAAGCATATGGGCGAAGGTCTGCGTTTCCGTAACAAAATGGCGTACGATCTCATCAAAGGCATCGACCAGATGATGGGACTGCGCACGCAATTCGTGCACCTGTACGTGAAAGACGAGACCAGCGGATCGGATTCCTTCGACGATTACGGTTTGTACACGCAAGTCGAACAGCTCAACAAAACCGCATTGCAGGTGCACGGACTTGATAAGAACGGCCAGCTGTACAAAGTCAATTATTTCGAATTCTATCGAGATGAAGACGTGATCAAACTCGCCGATGATCCTGACTACGATCAAGCGAAATTCGAAGAAAAACTGGAAATCAAAGGTGACAACGACCATACCAAACTGATCGCCATGCTGAACGATCTCAATGATTATTCAGTGCCGATGGGCGAAATCCTCGGCAAATATTTCGATACCGAAAATCTCGCATATTGGATGGCATTCCAATTGCTGACCGGCAATATCGATACGCAAAGCCGCAATATGTACCTGTATAGTCCCACGAATTCGGATACGTTTTACCTGCTCGACTGGGATAACGATGGTATGCTCATGCGCAAGGAATACGAGATCAGGCAACGTTCCGAGGGCCAAAGCTGGGAGAACGGTGTCAGCAACTATTGGGGCAACATACTGTTCCGACGTTGTCTGCAAACCAAGTCGTTCCGAACCGCGCTCGGCAAGGCCGTGAAAGACGAATACAAGTATATGAGCGCCGATCGCATCAATTCCATGGTGCGGCGGTACCGTTCCATCGTTGAACCATACGTGCGGAAGATGCCCGACTCCATGCATGAGCCTCTGACATCAAGCCAATACGACACGGTGGCAAACCAATTGCATAGCGAAATCGAACAGAACTACCAGACGTACCGAACCGGGTTCAATAAGCCCATGCCGTTCTATATCGGCAAGCCGACTCCTACCAACGGCAAGCTCAAACTCAGCTGGGATGTCTCCTATGATTTCAACGATGAGGATCTGCGCTATACCGTTACCGTGGCCAAGGATTACGAAGGCAAAGACGTGGTGTTCACACAGAGCGACCTCGTATTGCCGGAAGCCGTGATGGATATGCCTGGTGAAGGCCAGTACTTCATCAAGGTGAGCGTGCGCAATGCATCAGGCGAGACGCAGGACGCGTTTGACTACTACGTCACCGACGGCAACAAGATCTACGGCACCAAGTGTTTCTATGTGAAAGCCGACGGCAGCATTGTGGAGGATGCCAATGTGCAGTGATGGTGGCAATCGCGGAACGTCGCTGCTGCAACGTATCAAACATCGCGTCGGCGAGGAATTATCCGTTCCACCGCGCACAGCCAAGGAACGGTTCCGTCATGAGCTCAAATATCTGATCTCATACGCGCAAAAAGCCGACTTGAACGTGCGTATGGCGCCGCTGCTTGGCCTCGACAAGCATGCGAAAAACGGCGGCTATATGATTCGCAGTCTGTATTTCGACGATTATTGGAACACCGCATATCAGGAAAAAGTCGACGGTGTGCTGCTGCGTAGGAAATACCGTATTCGCATCTACGATTACAGCGATCGTGTGATCAAACTGGAACGCAAACGCAAAAGCGACAGTTGGATCTACAAGGAGGATGCACCGCTCACGCACGAGCAGTTCGACCGTATTCTTGCCGGCGATTACGAATTTCTGCGTGACAGCGAGTATCAGTTGTGCCGCGAGTTTTATGTGGAATGCATGTGCAATGTGATGCGCCCTCGCGTGATCGTCGATTATGAGCGCGAACCGTGGATTCTTGACGCCGGAACCGTACGCATCACCTTCGATATGAACGTGCGTGCGGCGGTCGGCGGATTCGATATTTTCGACTCCACACTGCCGGTACTGCCCGTGCTTGAGCCGGGCAAGCTGGTGATGGAGGTCAAATTCACCGAGTTCCTGCCGCAAGTGGTGCGTGATCTGCTGCCCGGCAAGGCGCAGGAGTTGACATCGGCTTCGAAATACGTGCTCTGCTACGACAAAGCCTCGTATTTGCGGGGATTCGACTACTGGCAGGAAGGCTGGAGCGTGCCAAGCCTGTAAAGCCAAGCCTGTAATCGGCTGGCATGTTGACTGGCATTCCAGCAAAAACAAACGTTACGAATCAAGGAAGCAGGAGAGAAAGAAACCATATGAGTGTCAATGACATGATCAAAAAGTCGGTGCTGAAATCCTTCGGCCAATACAATGTGCCCAAAATGGCGCTGGCGTTGCTGGTGGCGTTGATCGTCGGCATCGTCATTTACTGCGTGTACCGCCGTTTCTACACGGGTGTGGTGTATTCGCGCAGTTTTGCCGTTACGTTGGTGGGCATGTGCGTGCTCACTTGCATGGTCACGCTGGCCATCAGTACGAATATTGTGATTTCGCTTGGTATGGTCGGTGCATTATCGATTGTGCGCTACCGTACCGCGGTCAAGGATCCGATGGATCTGTTGTATTTGTTCTGGGCGATCACGTCTGGTATTGCGGCGGGCGCCGGCATGTATGTGCTGGTGATTGTTGCCGGATTGGTGATGATCGGCATGCTGGCTCTGTTCTACTCGCGTCAAGACAAGGGGCGCGTGTACATTGCGGTGATCCACTATGTGGGCGATGTAGTGGGAGATGAGATCACGCGCGCGTTCGGACGCACCAAATTCTTCGTAAAGTCCAAAACCATGCGTGGCGAACGCACGGAAATGGCGGTTGAAGTATTCTGTGATGATAAGGACATGACGTTCGCGGAACGCGTTCGCGCCATTGAGGGTGTCGAAGACGTGACGCTGATACAGTACAACGGTGAGTATCATGGGTAATCAATTCGATGTTGCCGCAGGCGCGCGGCTGGAATCCACGGGCAGGGCGCCCAGCAACGACGAAATCGTACCCAGATTCTCTCTTGACGACATCAACCAGGCGTTTGACAACAACGAATTCTGCTTCTACCTGCAACCCAAATGCAATGCTGAAACCGGCGCAATCGTGGGTGCGGAGGCGTTGGTGCGTTGGAATCATCCGGAATATGGCTTGGTGTCTCCCGGCGAATTCATTCCTCTGCTTGAACGTGAGTCAATGGTCACGCGGTTCGATTTGTTCATCTGGCGTTCCGTGTGTGAAATGCTGTCGCGTTGGGATGGGGAGGGGCGCAATCTGGTGCCGGTGTCCGTCAACGTGTCGATGACGGATATCGAGTCGATCGATGTGGCGCGAGTGCTTGGCGACCTGCTCGATCGGTTCAGCATCGATGCTCGCCTGCTGCAGGTGGAGATCACAGAAAGTGCGATCGCACATAACATGGATGTGGTCGAAGAGACCATTCGGGACCTGCATGCGCGAGGCATTGCCGTGCTGATGGACGATTTTGGGTCGGCGTATTCGTCACTCAACATGTTGAAGGACATCAACGTCGATGCCATCAAACTCGACATGAAATTCGTTGACCTGAATGCTGACAATGCGGCGAAAGGTTTGAAAATCATCGAATCCGTGATCGACATGGCCTACCAGCTGAGACTGTCGATCATTGCGGAGGGTGCGCAGACCGCCGAACAGGTGAGCAAGCTGCGTGAGCTGGGATGCATGTACATCCAAGGATATTATTTCTACCGTCCGCTCACTGTGGGAAAGATGGAGGATTTGCTGGAACACCGCCCGGATGACCAGCATTTCTGGAATATCTCCAAAGATCTGATGCATCGCGACTACCGCATGTCGACGAACGGCCGCAGCATGCTCGAATCGTCGTCATTGTCGGCGCATATTTTTGACATCCTTAACAAGGGCGTTGCGGAACTGTCCCGACTGAATCTCATCACGGGAGAATATCGCACCATCAAACGCGATCCGAAACTTCCGGACGTGTATGCGGATGATTTTCATGATTACTGCCATGCATTGGTTTCAGAACGGATCATTCATCCAGATGATGCCGGAGAATTCCTGAAACACACGCGATTGTCTGATTTGCGCGACCAACTATTCAGTAAGAAAAAATCGGAATTCACATATTTTAGAAGCGAGGTCGAGGCGAAAACCAGCGTGATCGCATTCGGTATGCTGGTACCCCCTGATTGCAGTGAGGCCAATCCGTGGGCCGTGGTGCTGATCGGATTCGACCCGTCGCTCGACCTAATCGCCAAGAACATGAAGGAAATCTATCGGCAGGACTCCTTGACGGGATTGCTCAACCGCAATGCATACGACAGCGATGTGGAGCAGCTGCGGAGCGCCGACATCGGGGCGGTGGTGTGCGTGTATGCGGATATGATCGGCCTGCACGAGGTGAACAACCATCTCGGGCATAAGCAGGGCAACCGCATGTTGTGTGAGTTCGCGGACGCGGCGCGCGCGTTCTTCGGCGATGACCGGTTGTATCGCATCGGCGGCGACGAATTCGTGATAATCAGTTCCGCGCATACGGAAGCGCAGACACGCAAGCAGCTGAACTACATGCGTGAGCGCTTGCATACGCAAGGCTGCGAGATATCAGTGGGCGTAGCGTCGAGCGAGTCGACCTCCGATCTGCCGAAAATCATCGAACAGGCCGAAAACGAGATGCGCCGCGAAAAGAAGGAATACTACGTGCGAGGCGGCAGCAAACGCCAGCTGCGCGGGCTCAACAAAAAACTTGAGGACATTCTGGTGCGTAATCAGGATATGGAATCGTTGCTGCGGCATTTGAACGGACGCTATTCAATCGCATGCATGGTGAATCTGCGTACTGACTCACAGCGTGCGATCATGGTGCCCGACTATTTCCAGAAGATGCTTGACGCGCATGACGGTTCGTTCAAAAGCGCGCTGCATGACTATTGCGAACGATTGGTGGCGCCGTTCTGCAAAGACAGTTTCTCCCTGCTTATGGATTACGGCTTCATTCATGCCCGCGTCGAGTCGGTCGGCGTGTTGCAGTACGGGTACACGCGAAACGACGGAGAGAAGTTCCTGCTTACGATTTTCGCCGATCGACGTTCCAAAGACGAGACCATGTGGGTGTTCTCCAAGGATGATCTGCCGCAGGTCGAGCTGGAATTATTCGAGTCATAAGGGCGTATTGTCTGGTTTTATGCGTTTTTGTGTGATGCGTTCGCATATTTTGTGAGAACGCTCGCAGGAAAGGTTGTGTCGATTTCCAGCCGAATCGCAAAATGGGGTCTATGATGAGAATCGTCGGTCATGGCAACGGTTGCTATGACACGGCGAACAAGCACAGTCGCTTAAAGGAGACATCTATGGTCTATCGCATGATTTTCAACCAGACTGCATACTTCGGTCGCGGCGCCATCAAGGAGATCCCGGGCGTTGCCAAGTCCCATGGCTTCACCAAGGCGTTCATCGTCACCGATCCGGTACTGCTGGAAACCGGCACCGTCAAGAAGGTCACCGATGTGCTTGATGAGGCAGGCATGCCGTACGAGGTCTTCGACAACGTCAAGCCGAACCCGCCGGTCGAATGCATTCAGGATGGCGTTGCCAAGTTCGCCGCATCCGGTGCTGATTTCCTGATCGGTCTGGGCGGCGGCTCCCCGCAAGACACCTGCAAGGGCATCGGCATCATCACCGCCAACCCGGAGTTTGCCGATGTGCTCTCCCTGGAAGGCGTTGCCGACACCAAGAACCCGTCCGTGCCGATCTTCGGCGTGCCGACCACCGCAGGCACCGCTTCGGAAACCACCATCAACTATGTGGTCACCGATACCGCCAACAAGCGTAAGTTCGTGGCCGTCGACCCGCACGACATTCCGATCGTCGCCTTCGTCGATCCTGATCTGACCGACTCCATGCCGCGCGGCCTCAAGGTCGCCACCGGTCTTGACGCCCTGACCCACGCCATTGAAGGCTACATCACTCCGGGCGCCTGGAGCCTGTCCGACTGCCTGAGCATGCAGACCATCCGCATGATTGCCAAGAACCTTGCCAAGAGCGCTGACGGCGACGTTCCTGCAGGCGAGCAGATGGCCTACGCCTCCTACATCACCGGCATGGCCTACTCCAACGTCGGCCTCGGTCTGGTGCATGGCATGGCCCACCCGCTGGGCGGCCGCCTCGGCGTTGCCCACGGCGTTGCCAACGGCATTCTGCTGGCACCGGTCATGGAATACAACAAGGACTTCACCGGCGAGAAGTATCGTGACATCGCCGACGCCTTCGGTGTCGAAGATGCCTACACCGGCGATCTCGAGACGGTTCGCGAAGAAGCCGTCCAGGCTGTGCACAAGCTCACCGTCGACCTGAAGAACCCGACCACCATCTCCGAAGTCGGCGCAACCGAAGCCGATCTGGAAGCACTGGCCCACGACGCCTTCAACGACGTGTGCACCCCGGGCAACCCGCGTCAGGCCACCGAAGAAGACATCCTCGCCATCTACAAGAGCCTGATGTAATGCGAAAACTCTCACGAATCGGCAATCGCATGCAGCGAATCTGCAGTGAAACCCGATTGTGAGAGAACATCGCTGAAAGCATTAAAAAATCGTGGTGCGAAACTTCACAAAGCATTCGCACCACGATTTTTATATCTGCACATAAATTACGGATTAATCGAAATAATGTAAACAATAATCCGTGATTATCAATCGCAAGTATTGGAATTACTCGTGCTTTTCGCTCCACTCCTCATCGGTGGGAGTGTCATCGTACCATTCGCGGCCTTCCTGCTCGGCCAATTCCATCTGCTCGTTGATCCACGCCGCCTCCGCAGGATTGATATCGGCGGTGTCAAGCACCTTCTGCCATACCGGATACAGCAGATGCATCACCGGATATAGCGCGGTGAGCAGAATCTCCGGCTTATGCTTGCGCGAATGCTGTGGATGCGCGTCGAACGTGTTCTTGAAGCGACGCATGTAATTGTTGAACGACGTGAGCGACGTGTCCATACGGCGGGCGCTGATGCCTGCGATCATACGCGGGCAGTACACGGTTTTCAGATCCTTGCCCAGCAGATGCAGCGAAATATCGATATCCTCATGCATCACATCGGCCTTGTCTCGGCACACTTCGTCAGAAATTTCGCGCCAAGCTGAAGCGCGGACCGCCATATTCGAGCCAAACAGCAACGGCTGGCCGCCATCGGCCTTGTAAATGCGCTTGCGCGTGGAATTATCCCCACGCAAACCAAAATGGCGGCTCGGCAGATCGTAATACATCACCGGACCAGTGGCACCCATGGCCTCCGGGTCCTCAGTGAAAATGCCGGACACCACTTCGACCCAATCCGGGCGAATCATGCAATCGGCGTCGAAACGGCCCAGAATGTCGCCGGTGGCGTGGTTCAAACCATAATCGCGCGTCGGAATCAGCCCCTGCTCCTCATCCTGATGCAGCAGACGGACGGGTGCTTCCGGGTGGTCTTTGATGAACTGCTCCACCATGGCCACCGTCGAATCGGTGGAACGATTGTCGACAACGATCACTTCATGGGGCATCACGGTCTGCCTAGTGGCATTCAACAGGCAATCGTTGATACGCTCCTCTTCATTCCAAGCGGGGATGACAATTGAAACGTTCAGCATAACTACCACAATAGCTCAGCCTGTACACGACGCCTATCGCTACAATAGGGAGCCATGAGCGACAGCGAACAGCGAATGAACAATACGCAGAGCGAAAACGGTGCGAACACCAGCGAACAGCGATGGGACCTCGGCACCCTGTTTCCAGCCAAAGGAGATCCCCGAAAACCACCGGAATGGCTGGGACGTGCGCTGCTATACATCGCCATAGCCATTGTGGGGTTTACTTTCTGCTGGCGCAGCTGGGGCAAAATCGAATACCTGGTGATCGACATCATCGTCTCGCTGTTCATCGCGCTCGCGGTGGAGCCGGTGGTGGTGCCGCTGGTCAAGCATGGCTGGAAACGTTCGTTCGCGTCGCTGTTCTCGCTGCTGATGCTGGCCGTGATGCTCGGCGTGCTGTTCACACTGTTCGGCAACCTGTTCGTGCAGCAGATGATCGCCTTGGTGAACGGTCTGCCCGACCTGTATGAGCAGATGTGCCAGTTCGCCAGTCAGTACGCGAATTTCCAGCTTCCTGAGATCAATAATCTCGGCAATGAGATTCTGAAGAACATTCAAACGTCGTGGGTCACTGATTTCGCGGGTACCGCGCTGAATACGGTGTCGGGATTGTTTTCGTTCCTGATTAACCTCATGACGATAATCATGACCACGTATTACATTTCAGCGGCTGGTCCGAAACTGCGTCGTGCCGCATGCCAGTGGATGGCTCCGGCGGCTCAGCGGCGATTCCTGTTCGTATGGACGGTGAGCCAGAGCCAGATCTCGTCGTTCCTGTTCTCCCGCGCCATTCTCGCGTTGCTGAACGCGTTCTTCACAGGAATCTGTCTGATGCTGCTGCACGTGCCCTATTGGCTACCGTTGGCGCTGTTCTGCGGTGTGGTTTCGCAGTTCATTCCTATGTTGGGTACGTATATCGGCGGCGCGTTGCCAGTGCTGTTCGCATGGGGTAGCTGCGGATTGTGGCAGGCCGTGGCGGTGCTGGTGTTTATCTGCGTGTATCAGCAGATCGAGAATCTGATTTTCGCGCCGAAGATCTCCCAGCGCACCATGGATGTGAACGATGCCGTGGCGTTCCTCGCGGTGCTGGCGTTCACCTCGCTGTTCGGCGCGTTGGGCGCGTTCCTCGCATTGCCGGTGGTCGCGTCCGTGCAGACGATCTTCCGCACCTATACAAAGCGGTACGAGCTGGTCGATTCCCCGCTGATGGACGATCCGGTGCCTGAAAAGAAGTCGAAGCTGGTGGAAGGTGCCGAAGTACTCAGCGAGCATCTGCACAATATGCCTCGCGCGGTGCAGGGATCCAGTGCGCATGTGCCTATTCCCGACGAAGTGCGGCAGTTGCAGGAGCAGGCGTACAATATCACCCGTTCCGAGGAATCGCTGGAATCGGACGAAACCGTCGCCATCCCGAAGCACGTGTTGGACAAAACGGAACGCAAGCCATTGCAGGGTCTTGAGAGTGAAAACACATCTCAGGAATCCAACGAAAATCCGGAATCCGGCAATGAACGGAAGAACGGCGAGTCGCGGGAAGCTGAAGGAAGTACGAAAAACGCGGATGACAATCCAAGAAGTAGGTGGCGTTAATGGTACTGCTGAGCGTACTTGACATTCTGCTGGTCATCGTCGGTGGCGCAGGGGTGGTCTATCAGGCGGTGTGCATTCTCATCTCCCTGTTCACCAAGCCGATCAAATTTCCCGACGCGCCGATGGACAAGCGTTACGCGGTGCTGATTTCCGCACGAAACGAGGCGAACGTCATCGGCAACCTCATTACCTGCATCCAAACGCAGACCTACCCGACCGAACTGGTCGACATTTGGCTTGTCGCCGACAATTGCACCGACAATACCGCCGAAGTGGCGCGCAATATGGGCTGCCATGTGATCGAACGCTTCAACAAGGAGCTTGTGGGCAAAGGCTACGCGCTGACGTATCTGCTCGATCAGATGAACGATTCCGGTGCATCCGACCCGTACGATGCGTTCTTCGTGTTCGACGCCGACAACAAGCTCGACAAGCATTACGTCGAAGAGATGAACAAGGCGTTCCAGTCGGGATTCAAGATTCTCACCAGCTACCGCAATTCCGTGAATTTGTCTGACAATTGGGTCTCTTCCGGTTCTGCATTGTGGTTCATCCGTGAATCTCGATTCCTGTCGGCCTCGCGCATGTGGCTCGGCAACAGCTGTCATGTAGGGGGTACTGGCTTCATGTTCTCGCAGGAGATCATGCGTCGCAATAATGGTTGGAAATTCCACCTTTTGACCGAGGATTTGGAATTCACCATGGATTCCTTGCTGCACGGCGACCGCATCGGCTACTGCGGTACCGCGATTCTGTATGACGAGCAGCCTGTCACCTTCGCGCAGAGCTGGCGTCAGCGTTTGCGTTGGAGCAAGGGCTTCCTGCAAGTGTTCCGTTATTACGGGCCGGCTTTGGTCAAACGCGCCATCAGGGAACGCGATTTTTCCGCCGTTGATTTCACGCTGTTGTTGTGTCCGTTCACGGTGATCGGTATTGCGCGCGTTCTGCTGGGACTGTTGTTCGCGACCTGCGGATTCGTGACATGGCAGAGCCAGTTGAGCTCGTTGACCGGTTGGACGTCCGGCATTGTGACGTCGGTGATCGGCATGATGGCGTTGGCCGCGTTGACGATTATTGTGGAACGCGATCAGATTGGCGCCACCAACAAGGAGCTGTTCGCGTATGTGCTGAGCTTCCCGATCTACATGTTCAGTTATGTGCCGATCTCGTTCCAGGCGATGTTCGCCAAGTCCGAATGGAAGCCGATCGAGCATAAGGGATGACGTTCGTTCGCTGGCTTGCGCGTTCCTGCCTTTTCGTTTTCATTTCGATTTCCTCTTATGACTGGAGTGTTGTTGTTCCATGGATGATTCGGCTGAATACCGGCATGTGAAACGCCGTCGATACATCACGGTGGCGCTTTCCGTGTCGCTCACCACAGTGATGTGCGTCGGCTATGTCGTGGCCGACATTTTCGACAAGTTGCCGGGTGTTCTCACATTGCAGGAAGTCGAGCATGCCACGGCCAAAACGCCGGGCAATGCCATTGCGGCCGCGACGATGGTCGGAGGGCTTGACGCTTCGAAAACCGTGGATGCCGTTGCGGCAAAGGCTCTGATCAGCCAGTTTGAGACGGCTGCCTCCGATTTTGGCGGTGAATACGCCATCGCCATCGCCGACGCGGCTGGCAATGTGGTGGCCGAGCAGAATCTCGACACGCCGTATACGCCGGCGTCCACCATGAAAACGCTGACGGCGTATGCGGCTGCGGCCACGCTCGACATGGGGTCGACGTTGGAGACGCAGACCTATTTGGAGCAGCGCGAAGATGGCACTTCGCGATTGGTGCTCAAAGGCAACGGCGACATGCTGCTCGGCGTCGGCGAATCTGATTCGGCGCACATCAATGGGCGTGCCGGGCTGGGAACGCTTGCGGCAAACACGGCCCAAGCGTTGCGGCAGCGGGGCATCACTTCCGTGACGCTCGTCTACGATGATTCCCTGTTCGGCAACGACCGTTGGCCCAACGGCATCGCCGAACTCGATCCGGACCACGTGTACTACGCGCCGACCGCATCCATGGCCGTGGATGGCGGGCGAAACTGGAACGGTGCTAATCCTACGGATCCCGATACGTTCAGCACATATCCCGTTTTGAGCACGCAGCCGGCTCGCGAGGCCGCGCTGGTGTTCGCGCAACGCCTGACTGAGCGGGGCATTGCGGTGAACGGTTCCGTGGAACAGGGAGCCGTTCCCGACGGGACCAGCCCCATTGCGACGGTGAGCTCCGCATCGCTGAACGAGATCATGGCGTTCATGCTTCGGCATTCCGACAATTCGCTGGCCGAGGAATTCGGCAGACTGCTGGCTTTGCACCTTAACGCCGGCAATTCACCGGCCGGAGCGGTGCAGTCGGTTGAACAGGTACTGGCTCAGCGGGGGATTTCCACCGAAGGCCTCACCATGGTTAACTGCTCGGGACTGGCTGAGGATTCCAAACTCACCGCGCATACCCTGCTTGACGTGCAGCAGCGTAATCTGACGAGCGGGTCCGGTTCCGCCGCCGCTGAGGGGCTGTCGATTGTAGGATTTGTGGGCACTGCTGCGAATCGTTTGAACGATGCTGACGAAGCTGGTCTTATCCGTGCCAAAACCGGCAGTTTGGAAGATGTGACTTCCATGACCGGCAATGTGTCGCGCCATAATGGCGGTGCGTTGAGTTTTGCCGTGATCGTCAACGATCCTGATGATTCCGAAGCCGCGAAATCCGCTATCGACACATTTGTGGCAGCACTACCGAAGTTGTGACGCCATGGTGTATTCGTCACGTTTGCGCAAGGGAATCGGCGAACTGCGCGCCGCGTTGGAATCGGCCGGTTTGGGATTGCAAGATGCCCGTTTCGCCCGTCATGGCGAGCACGCGCCCGATGTGGACGCTCCGCTGATTATGGTGTCCTGTTCCGGTGGGCGCGATTCGATGGCGTTGGCTGCGGTTGCTGCGAAAACGTGCGCTTCATTGGGATTGCGATGCGGGGCGATTATCATCGACCACCAGTTGCAGCAAGGCTCTGCCGGTGTTGCGCGGGCAACCGCCGATCGTTGCGTTGCGTTGGGTCTTGACCCAGTTCGCGTTCGTGCGATTGACGTACCCGACTCCCGTGGCATCGGTGTTGAGGCAGCGGCGCGTGAAGCACGCTATCATGCGATTGTCGACGCATGCTCCGACGCTTCGGCCGTGCTTCTGGCTCATACGAAAAACGATCAGGCGGAAACCGTGATCATCGGTTTGTTGCGTTCCGCGGGCCTCGATGCGGTTTGCGGTATGAACGGTTCCTTCATACGAGACGGGGTGCGTTTTCTACGCCCATGGCTGAATGTGACCCGCGAAGAAACCACCGGCATCTGCGAGGATCTGCGGCTTGCCTGGTGGGACGATCCCACAAATGGGCCGGATGTGGGAGATTCGGGTGGAAATGAGCCTCTTCCCGCGAACTATCCGCTGCGATCCCGAATCCGGCACGATCTCATGCCATATCTTGCATCATTCGCGGGAAGCGACGTCGTGTCGAAACTTGCGCTTGGAGCGAGGCTTGCCGAAGACGATCGCGCATATCTTGACGATGTGGCGCAACGCGTGTGCGAGCAAGGCGTAACCGTGAACAACGGCGAGATAATCATCGACGTGCGTGCGTTGCAATCGCAAGACATTGCCAT
>ENA-OQKJ01000007-OQKJ01000007.1-human-gut-metagenome-genome-assembly--contig:-NODE-7-length-58417-cov-6.535186_pt1 | contig 58417 bp, 41 predicted proteins | sample MGYA00242647_ERZ504795 | MGnify/ENA primary metagenome ERZ504795 (study PRJEB26092, sample SAMD00036398) | human gut metagenome | host: Homo sapiens | study: EMG produced TPA metagenomics assembly of the...
TAATTCATTCTACAAAGGATATTGACGATTCCCTGGAGTATATCAGCTTTCGATTGTATCGCTATGTTAACTCTGTACTTTCCACGATATTATACTATCAGGAAAAAAACAATTTATATAGCATTACAGATATATTAATTTCTGTAGATGCCACCTACCAAGACTATAATAAAAATTATCGCCAGATATCAAAAAGAAAAGAAGAAATCTTCTTCCGAAATTGCTTCAGAAACCCTTTCTCCTGAAGACATCTATCGCATTGTACGACCAAAATATTTATTCATTGAATAGTATTTTAATATTAAGATTCATCTTTAAAATACATTATCTAAAAAGTGGATGCTACTTTAACTAAAAGTTACAGTAACATCCACTTCTTAAAAACTATTTCTTCTTCCTCTCCATTTCTTCTTCGATTTCCTTCTGTGGCTGTCCTTTTCTCTGACTGGCTATCTTCTTCTGATGATTACGGAGTCGTTTCAGTACCGATCTTCGTGGAGCATTTTTATCTTTTTTCCTTGGAATGTTGTTCATCAGTCCATCAATCATATTGTAGTTGGCTTCTTCTGCCATCTCTGCACTGCGAAGATATTCTCCATTATCCATGACCTTCTGCCAGTTTGCCAGCTCTGGTTTCTTCTTTTGTGTTTCTCCAGATTGTTGCTGTCTGATCTGGGATTGTGCCTGCATTTCCTGTTGTTTTTGCTGTGCCTGCTCTGCCTGTTGCTGCATGAAGTTCTGGATGTTCCGTCTGGCTTCTTCATCAAAGCCATTGTAACAGTCATTCATGACTACGGCACCTTCCTCACTGAGAATCACATAGGCTGCTCTTGTTCCATACTCCTCATGCTCCATCAGAAACCATTTCTTCTCGTTCATCAGGATGTAATCCTGTGCAAGCCATGTTCCTTTCTTTCCTTCGATTTCGTACCCGGTTGTATCAATGGAAAGTCTGGTATCGGAAGAACTTTTGATTGTGAGAAATTCTGGAATGATGATAAAACCATCTTTGTTGACATAGTAAGCTGTGGTTTTTCCATCGTCGGTGATGACGATCACATCACTGCAACCAATGGAATGACCTTTGAAGTTCTTCGGTCGCTGCTTCTGTAAACGGAGTTTAATATCAGCCGGAGTTTCCCCCGGCTGGATTCTTCCAATATACACCTGCTGATAGTTTTCTACCTGGACTGTTCTTCCTTCGCTTTTCAGTTTCTCGTAAGAACGGAAACGGACATCCCGGTACTCTGGGGTATCTTTTACCTGATATACTGCACACTGACTTGTATTCATTCTTCATCCTCCTCTTCCAGTTCCATTTTATATTCTTCCAGATCCATAAGAAAAACCTCATATCCTTCATCGCTCATGCAGAACAGTTTTCTTATAGTATTGCAGACAAGCCCGATCATATCTGCATCGCCTTTCAGAAAAGGAATGATATGATCGATTGCCTCCATCGTGTCATTTCTGTTTCCTTTATCAAACATTGCTGTTACTAAACATTCATCCGCATCAAAGTTCATCGCCAAATCCATCATAATTCCACTTCTCCCTTCTTATGTGTCTTGAATTTCTCCGTTGTCTTATTCTGCTCCTGTGCTTTTGCCCTTGCCTGAAAATCTTTTAAAGACTGCAGCACAGATTTCTTCACTTCACCTTTTGCTCTGCTTGCAGGTTCTGCCTTTTGTGGCTGGCTCCGATTTACAGATACCGGTTCCTGCTCTGCCCTTCTGTCTGCCGCAACCGCAGAAGGTTTCTGTCCACTTCCTATTACTGTTTCTGTCGTATGTTCCGTTTCCTTTACCCTTCCATGCTTTTCATCCAGATACTTTTCCATGTCTGCGATTGCTTTCTGCACCAGAGAGCTTTCTTTATAGTGTGGAATCATATCTATCAGATCACGCCGTATCCGGTCTGCACTCATCAACTCATATTCTCCGGAATAATTTTCATCACCATCTTGCAGATCAAATCCGATTCCTTTAATCCCATGCAGTCTCTCTGCTGGGATACTCTCATATATTTTAATGGCTTCTTCTAAAGTGAGGTTGTTATGGTACTCTCCCATGACCGGAAACTCCATGCACTCTGCGACATAAAAACTGATCGTGGCTTCTGGCTGTTCCTGCTCCGGCTGTTTGTCAAAAATAGAAAATCGCTCTGTATCTTCCAGACGGGAAAGTAAAGAACGGGCAGTTATAACATCGCTGTCTATATCGGATTCCTCGGATACCTCAAGCAGCCAATCCTTGATAGTTTCTGTTTTCTTATTCAAAATATCCTCCGTGAGTTTTTCCACCTGTTCTTCTCTATTTTCAACTGTATCGTTATACTCATAGGTATCAACGTCATAGCTAAAATTATCCAGGTCCACAGCGAGCTTTTTAATCTCCTGCTGGTCAAGATATTTTTCGGATTCTTTTATATACTCTGCCAGAGTGATTCGCTCCTCTGCAATCGGGTTAATATCCACCTTAATTCCTGCCATCGCTATACCAGATTCATTTAAGGCATTGAAAAAGCTATCTTCTCGAATATCACCTTTATAGGAAAGAACCACATCAAGGTCAGAATCTTCCCGGTAAAGGTCTTGTCTGCTTCTGGAACCATACACTCTTGCAGCAAGCAGCTCTACCTCCTGTTCCATTCCCATATCTTCTAATACTGCCTGTGCATGATACAAGACACCTCTTTCAACATCTGCCCTGCTCAGACTGTTTAATGCCAGTTCATTTCTTCCAATCTCAGAAGTCGCACGAAGTTCCCCCTCCTGCAATAAATCTTTAGAGTGCTGGATCGTCATTTCTTCAAATTCTTTATAATCCACTTTGACACATTCCATATCATCCATTCTTTCACTTTTAAGGATTTCATAAGCAGCTTCCTGAATAGATGCGTCTGGATTATCATAATCACCACCCTGGATTTCATGCAGATCAGAGTCATAAAAAATAAACGAATATCCTTCTTCTGTTGCCTGTATGGTCAGATACCCTTTACTCCTGGTAAACTGCATTGCGATTCCTTCATAGGTTTGCATTGCTTCTTCCCTGCGAAATCCTTCAAAAATACTTGCCGGGCAGTTCTTTTCTAATTGTATCCGCTGCATCTGTTCTTCCTGAACTTCTTCCACATCTGCCATCAGATCTTCGTAATCCACTACTTTTGTATCTTCCAGTGAGTATCCTTTATCTTCTAAAATATCACTGGCAGCTTCATCTACATAGATTGTCGGATTGTCATAGATTCCTCCATCATCCTCCTGATAATCTTCATTATAAAATGTATAGTCATAGCCATCTTCTGCGGTCTGGATTGTAAAGTATTGTTTTCCAATCTGATATGCAATCTGTACCTCATTCCAGTCCAGCATGTTTTCCATTTTATTTACCGCTTCATATATTTCTGGATTCAGCCACCCTCCGATCTGTTCATACGCATGGGTAAGCCGATCTATTCCGTTTTCACATCGGATGAAATCCATGCTTTCCTGCATTGTTTCCGTATTCTGGATACCAAGCACTTTTTCCTGATGATTTGGCAGGCGTAAATATTCCTGCATCGCTTCATCCAGTGATTTATACCGGTTTACTTTTACTACACCCTCTGCATTTACATCTTCCATCACATAAAAATTATCAATGTAATGGATCTCTGGCATTTTTAACTTTATGCCTTCTGGCAGCTGCACCTCACTGACTGCATGGAAATTAAACCGGACATCCGTTCCAGATTCGTTTTTTCCTGCCATCGTTTCTTCCCAAGTATCTTTCTGTACTGCCTGTATTTCTTCGATTGTAAGTGTCTGTCCACTCCGCAGGGTTACAACAGAATCTTTCGAGAATTCCGTCAAGTCATAAAGTGTTGTTCCATTTTCCTGCAAATATTCTGATACAGCTTCTAACGCTCCTTCATCAAATCCATTCCATAAGTCCTCCGCTACAAGCTGTCCATTTTCTGCTACGATAATACCTGCCACATCGGAGCCAAATTCATCATGTTCCATTAAGAAGAACTTCTCCCCGGCATATTCCTTTTCATCAACCGTATGCCATGTCCCGTTATGTCCTTCTGCTTCATATCCTCTTGTCTCTGCCGTGATCGTCACTTCGTTTTCTCCTATCGCCTGTTCTATCCTCTGCATCCGGATCTCAGCTCTTGCCATGTCGATAAACCCATCTAAAACTGCCGGGTGGCTTTCGATCACATAATCTAGGTTCAGATTTCTGCCCCGGCTGATATTTTCCGGGACTTCGATATGCTCTGCCCAGTCTTTGTTCTGTCTGGAGAATCTTCCATCATGAGAAAGTTCCCAGATAGTATTTGCCATAACAAAATTCATACGTTCTTCCCCAAAGCGTTCCACGACTTCTTTTACCGCATCCTGCTTTAAGTGCAGCCCGTCGAAATTCTCCCGGATGGCTTCCTCGATTGCTTTCTTGCAGTCCAGGTTTAACTTTCTGGAATCCAGATAAGCATCTACATCACGTTCTCCCATTGCCTGTTCCAATGTTCCTTTATAAACTGGCGGATATGCCCTGACGGAATTATGTTCCAGCATGTTCATTCTCTGCTGGACAAATTCCGGAAGTTCCTGAAATCCAAAAGAATCTACATAATAGGCTGTGATCTCTGCACCCCTGTTTATCACGATCACATCACTTACCGATAAGGAATGACCACGGAAATCTTCCGGTCGTTCAATATTAAAGCGTTCAAATATATTGTCTAACGTGATCGTTGGCATCCACGGTGCTGCATAAACCATCCGGTAATCCTTTCCGTCAATGGTATAGCCCAGACTCTTTGCGGATTCTATTCCCATAAACTGATAAGTATGCTCATCTCCACTATCCATCTGATAAATGGCAAACCTTCTGCTTTCTCCATGCAGAAGAAGTGTCTCATCAATCTTTTCTGCACTCTGCCGTTCCAGTGCTTCCTGTTTTGTGGCAGAGACTTCTCTTTCTTTCTGGACTTCCCATTCTGTTTCTGTGATTCCAAAGATACCGTCATATCCAAAAATCTCATTTTCCTTCTCCACAAGCACCTGTTCTGCCCGTTGTGGATTCTCTGGATTTCCATATAAGACGTAAATTTCTGCCCCTCCACGGTATAATTCATATGCCCGGTCTTTCGTAAGCGGTAGCATATGGTCTAACTGGATTCCTGCCTCGTGCATTTCTGTAAAACCGATCATGCCATCTGGGAAATTGTCAATCTGTGCCTGTGTTTCATTCATAAGGCTTCTCGTATATTCACTTCCCGGTCTGCGGATTGCAGTCATCATACGATTCACCAGTCCAAGCACTTCGTCTTTGTCATCCATCTTATATGCAAAATTCACAATAAGATTTCTCTGGGAATCTGTGAAGTTTCCCGTATTGGCAGCTTCTGCCGTTTCAATCAGACGGTGAGCATACTGCATGGCTGTTTCTTCTGCAATCTCTGGTTCCTTGGCTGGGAAGTTTGCCCTTGCTGCCTGAATCACTTCATACACCAGCTTTGAACCAGCTTCATCGTAAGATTCCCTCATATCCCATACCAGGTCATTCAGTCTTTCCACCTGTCCGGGGAAAGTTTCCGCATATTCATTTACAAATGCCTTTTCTTCTTCTGAAAAAATATTTCTTGGAAACTCTGCTTTTTGCACGATCATCTCTGCCTGCTCTTTCGGAGAAAGATCAGAAAAAGAAGTAACTCCTGTGTCAGCATCATACTCCACATCATAAAAATCAATCGGATAGTTCTCTCCGTGTCCACTGCTGTCATAGAGTGGTGTGACAGCAGCACCTTTTTCTTCCAGAAAACTTTCCAGAGGTTTCTCATTTTCCTCTATCTCACCACTTTCCAGAAGGCGGACGTATTCTCCCACATTCTGCTCTAACTGTTCCCTGCTCATGTTTTCGATCAGGTCATAAGTAAACTCGGAACCCATGCTGCCTGAAAGATGCAGGATCAAATCTTCCTTATGGAAGGTATCCCGCACCGGTCTTTCCATTTCCAGTTCGTGCATCTGTGTCTCGATATTCTCAATGACTTCTGCAGACGTTTTCCGGATGGTATCCATAGATGCCCGGAGTGCTTTCATATCCTTGCTCTCACACCAGCTGGCAATATAGGTAAAAGAGTATTCTGAAGTATCCAGACCAAAGTGATTGCAGACAATATAGGCAATACTTTCTGCTTCTACTTCTTTTGTTGTCCGGTCTTTTAAAATTCCTTCCGCATCCATTACCTCCCGGTCATGCAGCAATGCATGGCTTACTTCGTGTACTCCGGTTTTCATGGTCTGAAGATTACTCATATCTTCCTGAATTGCAATATACTTTTCTGTCTGATGATAATAGCCTTTTGCTTCCCCTTCTATTTCCATCATGCGGATTGGCACAGGAGAAATGTTCTGCAATGCTTCCATAAATGTGTCATAAAACTGTACACTCCCGGTAAGTTCCGATACTTCCAGCTCTGCAATCGGCTCTCCCTCTGTCTGGCTGACATCAAATACCGTTGTCACACGGAACCTTGGAATGACCATCTCCACGATCTCTGTTTCCGGCTGACCGTCATCCCCGATCACCGGCTCTTTTGTTACAGGGTCAATCTTTTCAATCTCCTGTTTCTCACGGATGGGTGCCGGTGCGATGATCTGGATTCCTTTTTCCCCACGTTTTACATGGCGGTTAAACTTCTTCTGCCACGCCTGATACCCTGCCACCAGAGTAGCCTCCGGTTTCTGCATGGTGATCAGAAGGGTGTTATTAAAACTGTAATTATGGAACTTGGACATGGTATTCAGATATTCCGTATACCGTTCCGAAGTAAAAATCTCCTTTACGCCCTGTTCCAGCCGTTCCGATATTTCCTTTAACTGTTTCTCTATATTATTTGCCATAAAACAAATCCTCCTTTTGGATTTCTCCCGCCAGAAAATATCCTGACGGGAAACTTTTTATAACTCCTGTTCGTGTTTCTTCTTTGCTGATTTCTGCACAGTCGGCTGCTGTGGTGCGTTTTGCTGTGCTTTTTCCTGCTTTAAGCGTTCCAGAATAGATGGCTTATGGATTCTATCTGCTGTTTCCGGAAGTTCTTTTTCTTCTACAGCATCCCTGCTATCTGTGCTACTTCCTTCTCTGCCAATATCCTCATCTGCCATAATCGTCTCATTGCCCTTTTCATCCATGTTCAGCAACGCATTTAACTCAGATAACCGTTCCATCTTTTCATTCAGCTCTGCTTCTTTCGGGAATGGTTTCTTTACCTCTTCCTGTGCTGTCGCAAGCTGCTGTTGTACGGTTTCCAATTTCTGCTCACTTTCCGTCAGCTTCCTGTCAATGGAAGAAAGGGTGTTATGGATACGCTGCATATTTCCTACCGGGTCTTTTCCGATTTCCAGCTTATAAGAACATTTCCCTTTGACCGTCAGTTCAAATGCATTGGAGAACATATTGTAGGAAGCAGATAACGAAAACCCATGATATTCCCCGACCTTTCCACCGGTGCTAACGGTTTTTAGTCCTGCACAGGCAGCGATCAATGCCTCGCCTGCTTCTTTCTTATCTTCATAAAGGACATTTCCTACTGTCATGGCAAACGTGTCATTATCCTGTAAATCCACGCTTTTTACTACCTGCGAATCCACCTGCATTCCGGCAATCCGTTCTTTCAATGCACTGATCTGTACCGGGAAATTCTTTGCAATATCGGATTCCAGACGGTAAATCTGACTGGTATGGCTTGCCTTTAGAAGTTTCAGCTTACTCACCTGCACATCCAGATCCATTTTTTCCTTAATGTACGGATTGCCTGTAGCAAGTGCCTTGATCTCGGCATAGGACAGTGCGGTATCATCCACATCTTCACAAGCCCTGACTGGTGATTTACTGGTCATGATCTGACTGATGAACTTCTGCTTATTCTCCAGAATCTGCCACATATACGCATCAAAAGTGTTCTCCGTCACATACCGGAATATCTTTACTTTGTCATTCTGGTTTCCCTGTCTTAAAATACGTCCTTCCTGCTGTTCCAGATCAGACGGCTTCCACGGACAGTCAAGGTGATGGAGGGCAATGAGCCTGTCCTGTACGTTGGTACCAGCACCGAGTTTTGGAGTGGAACCTATGAGGATTCTCACCTGTCCGGCCCGTACCTTTGCAAACAGCTCCGCTTTCTTTGCCTCCGTGTTGTATTCATGGATAAAAGCAATCTCTTCTTTCGGGATTCCTCTGGCAGCCAGTTTGTTTCGGACATCATCATATACATTGAATGTCCCGTCTCCTTTTGGTGTAGATAAATCACAGAAGATCAGCTGGGTTGTCCGGTCTGCTTTTCCTTCCTCCCATACCTGAAAAGCATTTTCCACACAGGTATTGACCTTGCTTTTTTCTGCATCCGGAAGAAGCTCATTCAATAATCTCTGGTCAAGGGCACATTTTCTTCCGTCATTGGTAATCTTGAGCATGTTATCCTCTGTCGGATTCACAAGACCGCCTCTTACACTTTCGGCACGTTCTGAAAAAGCACTGACCATTTCCTGCTGTTCTTCACTTGGCTTCAAGACCTCATTGATAAACTCTGCTTCCGGTACAGGAAGATTCAGCATATCCGAAGTCTGAATATCCGCAGCTTCCTTAAAAATAGAGATCAGCTCCGGAAGATTGAAAAAACGGGCAAATCGTGTTTTCGCACGATAGCCCGTTCCTTCCGGTGATAATTCGATTGCGGTTACTGTCTCCCCGAACGTTGCCGCCCAGGAATCAAAGTGTCCCATACCCATACGCATGAGTGTGTCATACTGGAGATAACGCATGATAGTGTAAAGCTCCGTCATACTGTTCGATACGGGAGTACCTGTAGCAAAGGTGATCCCTCTGCCGCCGGTCAGTTCATCCATGTACCGGCATTTCATAAACATATCCGAACTTTTCTGTGCATCCGTCTGTGAGATACCCGCCACATTCCGCATTTTTGTATACAAAAAAAGGTTCTTAAAACTATGACTTTCATCCACAAACAGCCGGTCTACGCCCAACTGCTCAAAAGTTACTACATCATCCTTTCTGGTCTGGTCATTGAGTTTCTTCATCCTCGCCTGCAGACTCTTCTTTGTTTTTTCCAACTGCTTGATGGTATAATTCTGTCCTGCCTGATGTGCCGCTTCTTCAATGGAAAACGTAATATCCGCAATCTGATCTTCCAACATGGCAATCTGCCGTTCCCTTGAAAGAGGGATTTTCTCAAACTGTGTATGTCCAATGATCACGGCATCATAATCCCCTGTCGCAATACGGGAACAGAACCGTTTTCGGTTTGCTGGTTCAAAGTCTTTCTTCGTTGCCACCAGGATATTTGCTCCCGGATAGAGACGTAGGAAATCACTGCCCCACTGCTCGGTCAGATGGTTTGGCACAACATAAAGATTTTTCTGTGAGAGTCCCAGCCGTTTTGATTCCATACCGGCTGCGATCATCTGGAACGTTTTCCCTGCTCCTACACAATGAGCCAGTAACGTATTATTTCCATACAGCACATGAGCCACTGCGTTTTTCTGATGCGGCATCAGGGTGATCTCCGGGTTCATGCCGACAAACTGAATATGGCTTCCATCGTATTCCCGTGGACGGATGCTGTTAAATCGTTCATTATAGATCTTACAGAGATCTTCCCGTCGGTGCAGGTCTTTAAATATCCACTCTTTAAATTCCTCTTTGATCAGCTCCTGCTTCTGCTGTGCCAGCATTGTTTCCTTCCGGTTTAATTCCCGGTGTTCCCCCTCGGCATCCTGTACCGTGTCATAAATCTTGGTATCCCTAAGGTTTAAGGCATCTTCCAAAAGGCGGTAGGCATTGGCTCTCTGCGTTCCATATGTGGAAGTAACAAGGGCATTTCCGTAGCTGTCCACATTCTTTCCCATAACATTCCATTGTCCGGTCACTTCGGCATACTGGACTTTGACCTTGCTCCCTACATAATATCTTGGTGTATGGAATGTCTCTGCCATAAACCGTGTAATGTAATCCTCGGAGATCCAGGTTGCCCCAAGTCTTGCCTCAATCTCTGACGCATCCAGATCTTTTGGCTGTACCTGCTCCAAATACTGCACATTCACCTGATATTCCGGGTGATCTTCTGCAAACTGTTTGGCGGTCTGAAGTTTTTCCCTCACATTTCCAGAAAGATATTCGTCCGACGGCTCCCATTTTTCACCAATCGGGTTCTTAAAGATTACCCCTGCCAGTTCTTCGGTAAGCTCCTCTTCTGTTTTCCTGGAAAGCTGAGACATATAGGAAAGGTCAACACCTGCCCTCTCACCAATGGAAACAGCAAGGGCTTCACTGGCAGTATCCACAGAAGTCACCGTTTCTGCCCGGCGGATCGTCCTTTTGGTAAAAATATCCGCTTTCCGTTTCAGTTCTCCCTTATCATCCAGAAATTCCAGAGAAGTCAAAAGACAATAGCTGCTGTCTTGACTAAATGCCCGCTTATTGGCATTGCTGCTGAGAAGACCATATTTTGCTGTAAAGGTATCGTATTCTTCATTGAGTTTTCCCTGCAGCTTTGTGATCTGTTCATCGCTTCCCTCTTCCATCTGGCACTGGATCAGTTCATTCGTAATATCACGAATCTTCACCATCCCTTTGACACGTTCCGCTGTCATTGCCGGAAGCTCCATGCGGTTCATCACAGAGTTTTCCCGGTAATAAACTTCATCATCTACCACAGTAAAACTAAAATTCTTTACCTCCGGGTCTGCCGGGATAGAGACAATATCCTCCTCCAGCTCTGTATCCGAAAGTTCCAGTTCCGTAATCGTGCCATGGATATTCCTAATAGCTTCTTTTAACTGTTCTTCTAAGGTAATGCCTTCTTTTGGTTTTACGGTCACTTCCTGCTTTCCGTACTGGGTACTTTCTGTAGTAAAATCACCAAGCACCATTTCCGGATGCTCTGCAAAATAAGCATTGACTGAATAGCCTTCCGGTGTTTCCTTTAAATTTAACCATTCCGGTTCCTCAATGGATGCCCTGTCCCTTTTCTGGAAAAACAGAATATCAGAAACAACACTGGTATTGGCATTTCTCTGGAACGCATTATTCGGTAATCGGATGGCTCCAAGCAGTTCTGCCCGGTTTGCGATATACTGTCTCACTGCCGGATTCTGCTTATCCATCGTTCCACTGGAAGTTACTACTGCAACTACGCCGCCCGGACGCACCAGATCAAGGGATTTTGCAATAAAATAATCATGGATCATAAAATGATGCCGGTCATACCTACGGTCACTGACCTGATACGCTCCAAACGGAACATTGCCTATCACACAGTCGAAAAAGCTATCCGGATAACTGGTTTCCTCAAATCCCTGCACGGCAATCTTATTTTTCTGGTAAAGCTGTTTTGCGATCCTGCCCGAAACCGGGTCGAGTTCCACACCGTACATATTGGTTTTGCCCATACTCTCCGGGATCAGTCCCATAAAGTTACCGACACCACAGGACGGTTCCAGAATATTTCCCTGTTTCAGTCCCATATTTTCCAGTGCTTCATACATACTTCGGATTACTATCGGGGACGTATAAAAAGCATTTAAGGTCGATGCCCTTGCTGCATTGTATTCTTCCGGTGATAAGGTATTCTTTAACTCCAGATACTCATCTGCCCAGCTGCTGTTATTTTCCTCAAATGCCTGCGGGATGCCACCCCAGCCAACATAACGGGATAAAATTTCCTGTTCTTCGGGTGTTGCCAGACGTTCTTCCTGCTCCAGAGTCTGCAATAAATGGATGGCTTCCATATTTGCTTTATACTTTGCTTTCGGACCACCTGCTCCAAGGTCATTATCCTGAATCCGAAAGTTATGCGGTTCTGTTACAATCTCTTCTACTTCCGGTTTTAAATATGCTTGAAATTCTCCCTCATATCCAAACAGTTCATTTTCTCCGGGAATATAATTGCGTCCGGTTTCCAGACACCGGAACACATCGGCAGTTGGTGCATTGCTGACTGCATAAAAATCATCATAAGAATACTTTGGGAAATCTTCTGTATGGTAGGTCGATAAATGCAGTTCTGTATTGGAACGGGTCTGTGCAACCAGATCTTTTCCTTCTATTCCTTCCGGCAATACCCCTACTGCTTCAAAATGATACCCCTGATACTCAAAAACACCTTCATCCCAGGACTCCGCCAGCTCTTCTGCTGTTTTAACCGTTATCTCTTCTTCTGATTCCTTTTGTTCCTGTCCCTCAGAAGTTTCTGTTATTTCCTGTTCCTGATTTTCCGGAATATATTCTTTGGCAGTAACCTCTTCCTCTTCTATTTCCTCCACATCTGACATATCTACTACGGTCGGTTCTGTCACCGCCTTCGTATCCAAGAAATCAAACATGGTCATCTGGTGCCCGGATGGTTCCGCAAAAGACGGTTCTGCTTCCGGTGTCGGGAAAATCGTATAGGTTCCTTCTGCATACTGGTGAAGTTCTGAAAGAAGTTCTGTTTTCTGCTGGTAGTTTGTCCCATATGCCTCAAAATCTAATGGCAGAACTGCCAATGCTGCATCCATCTTCTGTAACAGTTCTTCTGCCTGCTCTGGATTCTCTAAAACTGCCACCATTTCTTTTCCTGGTTTTTCCCAGAAGAAATCATCCGTAAATGGTCTGTCTATCTCTTCCGGAAGACGGTCATAAAAGCGGAGTACCTTGTTTGCCATCTGTTCCCGTTCATATTCCGGCATACGAGCATAATCTTCTGCCTGCAGGAACTGGTCATTCTTTATCAGATAAGCTACTCTGTTTGCAACTTTATTCCAGGATAATAAAACTGACGTATATGGATTTCCATAAGCACCTCTTGCAAGAAACAATCCTTTTCCATCATAATTTGCGTGTGAATCATCGGCACCAGACAGTGCATGACTGCTTCCACCGATCCCATACTGTTCCTTGATAAAACCTGTCCTCGATCTTTCATCCTCATGCAGCAGATAAAAGGAATACGTCCTAAGCCTGCCCTGCGAATACGCTCCACCTCCTGCAAGATAAGCATCAATCTCATCCTGCGTAATGAACATCGGATGGTCTTTCCATGCAAACCCGTCTCTTGCCTGATAAGGGATGACCTCATCCGCAAACTTCTGAAACTGCTTTGAGATATTTATAGGATTATAATGATGGAAACGCATAATGGAATGATTTTCTTCATAGGCTTCTGCCAGTGCATCCAGTCTTTCATTCAGTTCCGAAAGCCACTGTGGATCTTCCAGCTTTTCTTCCAGATAATCCGTGATCTCCGGATAGATACTGTGAAGATGTGGTAAATCCTCCTCATCAAAAACAATCTCGGCTACCCCTTCTGCCATATCCCCTTTCATATAGGCAAGAGCCTGTGCATGTTCTTTTACTGCATTGTTTCTTGCTGCATCCAATACAGACTGCGGTGCATATTCACCCTGGTCTAAAAGCTGATGGATACGTCCGCTGACATCTTCCCATGATAAAAATGCCTTATCTAAAATCTGGTCTGTGACCGTATGCCCCACTGCGATCTGCATCCCGGTTTCATCAAACCAGACCGAATATTCACTTCCATCAATCTGAAAGCCTTTTCCACCTTTGCGGTATTCACGCTTCACAAACTCCGTATATTCCTCCGGGGGCTGTTCGCTCATAAAATTATAGATGATACGAAGTTGACTGCCCGCCCGGTTTCCTCCTGTCCGTAAAATCTCATCGACAACGCTTTCTGGAATCGGGATTTCTCCGGCATAAAGGGCTGCTGCTCTTTCCTCGATCTGCCGTCTTTGTTCATTTGCAGTTGGATATTCGGGCAAAGATAAAGCAGAGGCAATTTCTTCCTCTGCTTTACTCAGTCCATCTTCTCTTGTATCTTCAACTAGCTGTATACCAATTCCGTCAAGATGCTCTCTTCCGCTGTTGCCATCAGTGCGTTCATATGTGCTGTCCAAGCCATCGGGTCTGCTTCCTTGTCCGGTGCCGGATGGTTCTTCAGCAGTTTCTCCATCTGGCTGTCCATCCTCTCCTGTGCTGCCTTCTCGATCTCTGCCAGATGGCTGTTCAGCTTTCCTGTCAGGAACAGGCTCTGATACAGGCTGTTCTTGTGTTCCTTCAGGAATGTCCTCCGAAGCATCCCGTATTTCCCTATCGTCACTTCTTCCTCCTCTACGGTCAGGTTCGGAAACAGGTAATCCCCCTTGCGATGATATGTCAGTTCCATAGTCGGTTCCTCCTTCATTCTCGATATTTTCTTCTTTGTTGTTTTCTACGTCCTGATTTTTATTTTCACGCATTAATGTGTTGAAGTTATTATAATTCCTTTCACTGGAAATTTCAACCTCTTTTCTGGCTTCTTCCAGAGAAATTTTATGTACCGTCCTTCCAATGTCAATCAGAACACTCTCACTGATCTGACTTGCTGCATTTCCAAGAAAGGTCAGTACAGACAGCAGGTTATAATCGGTAATATGCATAAAATCCTCTTCTTCCAGAAGCTCCATCGGTTCCAGACCACACCGTCTGCAAAGCATGTAATATACACTGTCCGTTGCAAGCTGGCGGAAATCACTGCGGATCGTAACTTCATCCAGATCTTCCAGATACGTTCCTTCCGCTGCATATTCCAAGCCGTCCAGATATTCTTCCAGACTGTCTGCGACCATTTCCCTTGCAACCGCCATCAACGCATCCGATAAAGTCCCTGTATCTTTTTCTTCCAGACCATACGCTTCTGCCAGATGGGTAAGGATCTCTTCCTGCTGATGTTCCTGCATCTGCCACAGGTAAGGGCTTCTTCCGCCTGCCACCATGTGCGTATCTGAAATATCAAACACATACCGGAGTCTGGTATTATGACCATTCTCGTCAAGCAGGGCGATTCCCCTAGCTCCCCGGTTTACCCAGCGGAACATTTTCTCATTCCACAGTTCCAGGGACGCACAGGCGGTTGCCTGTGGATGCTGTGCGTGGATCAGTAACTGGTCTGTAAAAGGATACCGGTATAGTCTCGCTGCGGTATCCATATAACCCATCCAGTCCCTTGGCGAACTGCTCACCAATGTCGCATGTTCCTGTGCCAGTTCCCGGATGTCCTGTAATTTCGACATATCGCTTTACCTCCTTGCCTTATTTCTTTTTCTTCTTTGGAAATTCCAGATGGAACCTTGGCTTTCCGTCCTCCAGTGTCAGTAAAAGATCTGCGTCAAACTTTATATCTTTTTTTCTGGAATACAGCCCTTTTACATGGGTGCAGGCTTTATCAAGAAGCTCCACTGCCATCTTTTTATCCAGTGTTTTCTCCATGCTTCCTAAGAAACGGTTTTCTTTCCAAAGGGCAAAATCACACTGCCTGTTGGAGCAGTAAAAATTTTGCTTTCCTTCGTAGACATCAGAGCCGCAGACCGGACACTTACCGATCACTTCCCTTGCTTTCTGGAACCTTCTCCTTTCCGTTTCCGGTATTTCCCTGCACACAGAAAGAATCTTACCGACTAAAGAAGTGATCTCACCCATAAACTGTGTATCGGTGATCTGCCCTTTTTCCATCATTAAAAGCTGATTTTCCCATTCGGCAGTCATTGCGGCAGATTTCAGATAAGCCGGCATGACATTCACCAGTTCCCTGCCCTCTGTGCTTGGCAAGATCTGCTTTCCTTTTCTGACTGCATAGCCAGAAGAAACCAGTTTTTCAATGATACCTGCCCTGGTTGCCGGAGTCCCCAGTCCTTTCTTCTCTGTCTCCGAATCAAAGTCTTTATTCCCTGCGGTTTCCATAGCGGCAAGGAGGGTATCTTCATTGAATGGTTTTGGCGGGGAAGTAAAATGCACTGTCTTTTCTGCCTTTACCGGAGAAAGCGTCATTCCTTCTTCATATCCATATGGGATGGAAGTTTCTTTTTCCGTTTCTTCTTCCGGCTTGGCTTTCACGCACTGGTTCTTAAAGGCATTCCCCGCCGCTTTAAATCCCATCTGCACCGGCACTTTTCCTCTGGCGGTAAAATCATGACCCTGACATTTGACCATAATATCCGTCTGCTCATACTGATACTCTTCCCCTGTTGCCTGCACCAGCTGCTGGCAGACCAGCATCATCAGGTTCTTTTTGTCCGCTGTCAGATCAGAGATTCCTTTTTCTACGGCTTCTTTTGTTGGAAGAATCGCATGATGGTCGGATACTTTTGCATTGTTAATCACTCTGGTGATGTTATGTCCCAGCTTTCCATAATCCAAGGACGGAAGTAAGACTGGCATTTTCCCTACCAGTTCCTCTACGGTATCCCTCATATCCTCCGTCACGAACTGGCTGTCCGTTCTTGGATAAGTGACCAGCTTTTCTTCATATAATTCCTGCAGCATATCCAGTGTTTTCTTTGCCGTATAGCCAAAGTAACGGTTTGCTTCCCTTTGCAGACTGGTCAGATCATAAAGTTTGGGAGGAAACGCTTTCTTTTGTTCCCTCTTTATCTGTGTAATCACTGCTTCCGAATCCATACATAAGGAAGCAAGGAGATCGGCTGCTTCCTCATTTGCAATATTTTCAGAAACTACCGTAAGCCTTCCGTCTGTCAGTGCTACTTTATAAAAGGCTTCTTTCTGAAAATGCTCAATCTTATCCTGACGTTCCGCAAGCATGGCAAGCGTTGGCGTCTGCACCCTGCCCACAACCAGACGTTTAAAATAACAGGTCGTATATGCCCTAGTTCCGTTCATTCCGATCAGCCAGTCTGCCTGTGCCCTGCATACCGCAGCCATGCAGATATTCCGGTATTCCTCTGCTCCTTTCATTGTCTGAAAACCTGTCCGGATTGCCGTATCTTCCATGGAACTGATCCATAAACGCTTCACCGGTTTCCTGCATCCGGCAAGGTCATACACTCTCTGGAAGATCAGTTCCCCTTCCCTTCCTGCATCACAGCCATTTACCAGATAGTCCACATCTGCCCGGTTCATCAGGCTTTTTAACACATCAAACTGTTTCTTTTTATCTCTGGAAACTTTCAACTTCCAGACCTGCGGGAGAATCGGAAGGTCATCAAACTGCCATTTCTCATATTTCGGGTCATATTCCTCCGGCTGTGCATACTCTGCCAGATGCCCAAGGCACCAGCTGACAATACAGCTCTCCCCTTCTAAATATCCGTCCTCTTTTTTATAAGCTGACAGATTTTTGGCATAACTCTGTGCCACACTTGGTTTCTCTGCGATCACTAAAAATTTTGACATACGCTTTTTTTGTCCTTTCTGAAAAAAGGGCAGCCAAACTGCTCTGGCTGCCCCTGTCCTTATTTTGGTTGCTTCTTTGGAGATGGAAGTTTATTCTTCTTCCTCATCCTCTTCTTCATTTACATACGGTCCGTCAGAGAACTCCAGCTGTTCGCTTACATAGTCATCCTCTTTGCCACGTCCATGCTTTTTATAAACGGCGATACCTGCCACTCCAAGAATCGCTGCAAGTACGATTGCTCCAAGTCCTTTTACATTCATTCCTGTCTTTTCTTCTGTCTTTTCTTCTTTCTTCACTTCGGTTTCCGCCTCTGCTACCGGGGTAGTTTCCGGTGTGGTTTCCGGGATCACTACGGTTGATTCTTCGGTTTCTTTGCTCTTTTCTGTCTCATCCAGAAATTCTGCCAGGTCATTCTCATCGACCAGGGACATCATATATACATTTTCTGTATTGCTGGAACGGTCAATGACCATGTAAAATGTATTTCCCTTCTTGGTCTGGATGGTAAGGAACTGTTTCGTATCATCATTTTCCTTATCATCCACCAGCTGGGCATTTCCCGGAGTAGAAAAAGCAGAATTATCCCCTTCCCCGGTGACCCTTCCGGTATCCTCTTTCTTCTCCGTATCTTCTGTTGATTCTGTTGCCGTTTCTTCTACTACCTGTGTCGTTGTCTCCTCTGCCGGTGGGTTTGCATTTGCATAAACCGTAGCAATGGATGTCCCGGAGATCATGGTGACTGCCATGGCAATCATAAGCAGTTTCTTTACCACTTTATTCCTCATCGTCTAAAACCTCTCTTTCTGTCATCTGACCAACAGGTGGTCTGTGAACTTCTGTGTTGTTTTCCTTTTTCTGCGGAGCTTTTGCATCCTCCACCGTGATACCACCGTCCTCATCCATCTGGATCGTAACGGTTCCTTTCTGAATCCCGTCAAGCAGGACAAGCAGGCTGCGGCTGTCCAGCTTCATGGAACGGAACGACTTAACGATCTCTATATCTTCCATCTGCTGTCTCAATGTATTCTGCCGCTTCAGGTGTTCCTGTAATTCAGCAATCTTATCCTCCGTTTTCTGAATATCATTCAGAAGTTTTTTTAATTTCATGTTCATCTGCCCTGTCACCTCCTTTAATGCAGACGACCAAACGCCATAAAATGTTCCTGCCAGTAAGCACTTGCAATGCTGGTATACTGGACAGGCTTGCCACAGTGGATCATCATGTTATTGCCGACATAGATTCCCACATGGCTTGCTCCCGGTGTGTCATAGGTTCCCTGGAAGAAGATCAGATCTCCCGGTTTTGCCTCCGATGGAGATACCTGCGAACAGTGTGACCGCAGCTCATCTGCAGTACATCTTCCGACATTCCATCCATTTCCACAGTTATTGATAACCCAGCTCACAAAACCGGAACAGTCAAAACCACTTGGGGAATAACCGCCCCATACATATGGAACACCCAGATATTTTTCTGCTTCCTGTATCATTTTTGCAAACTGTGGATCAGATAAAGCATCTGCCGGTATGTCATAACCAAATCCACTGCTTCCGGTGGGTATGCTGTTTAGATCAAACAGATAATCACGGTTGCCGTAATATTTGTTATACGCATCGTAGCGTTCCTGTTCTTCCTCTGTCATACGGCTCCTTAACACGGCATCCAGGCTGTGGTTTGTCATCGTCACATCCAGACGGTTCACCTCTTTTGTAGTCGTGACCTGCACTTCCTGGTTTCCATTGCTGTCTGCTATGTAGGCTTCCCATGTCTGGTGTCCATGTGCGGATGCCGCCGCATGATTGTCATAGTAAACATCGAACTGTACCCCATATCTTGCGAACGCTCCGGTATCTTCTACTACATATTCCACACCGTTCATGACGACATGGGTCCCGATCGGCACAAATGGATTCGCCGCATCCACGGCAATCGTATGGTTTGCTGTCGGCATTGCCCCACTGGCTGTCGGTCCGCCACTCCACTGGCCACAGCAGATCGGGCAGTTACAGTACCCACTTGTCACAACCAGTCCCAAGGACTCCCCTACCCGGACAGTCTTGGTTTCTGTAACTGTTTCTCTGGTAGAGTCTGTGGTGATTCCATACTGCTGTCGGAAGATCTCCTTAATCTCATCTGCCACTTCATCGTAAGTGAAGCCGCCGTATTTTACCGTAAGATAAGAGATCAACTGATATGGGTTATGACCGATCTCATCAATCTGGTACCGGTATTCGTCATAATCCGGATGGGTGGATTCCATCTGATTAATCTGTGTATTCAGTGCTTCTTCCAAGGCACGGTACGCATTTTCAGCGGCATAAATATCTTCATCCGTACTGGAATAGCTGGTAGAGATGATTGCTGAAGAAGCTCCCTGCAAAGATGCCGTACAGCTGGTAAAACTGGCTGCGATCAGCACAAAGATCAGAGCAAAGACAGCTACCGTGGCAAAAATCCCCCGGTTCTGTGCCGCCACCATCTTGACGGCATCTTTCGCTTTTTCCGTAAACTTCTGTGCGGAAGTGATCGCTGTATCCTTTACTTTTTTACTCTGTCTGGCTGCCTGATACTGCTTCTGGTAACGCTTCTTCTGAAAGAGTTTCTGCAGGGCAGATTTCTTTTTCTTCTCTGCTTCTCTTTTCATTGCGTCCTTCGCTTCATTTCCATAGGCAGTCTCAAATATCAGCCTGCTCCTTTCTGCTTCATCCAGGACGCTTTCTTTTAATCTCCGGGATTCTTCCCTCCGCCCTTTCAGCCGTTCCCGCATGTAGATGGATTTCCTTGCAAGGCTTTCCCCGACAAGCTCTGCCCGGTGTGCCCCTTCCACTGCCGCATTTTCATCCTCTTCTTCGTGCGTTTTCCAGTGTGCTGCTGTGACTGCCGCATCTTTGACTGCCGATGCCGGATTCCGGATACCGATCCCGGCACCATGTACCATGCCGTCACCCTCATCACCAAAAGACAGACGGGAAACTTTTTTCCGCTGTTCCTTCAGCACCCGTTCCCTTTTGGACTTGCCTTTGATCTCCTCGTGGAACTTATCCAGGGAATCTTCCATCACTTCGGAAGTTTCCCGGTAACGGGCAGATTCTCTCTTGGCTGCTTTTTCTTCTCTGGAAGCCTTCTTTTCCTTCCGCCTTTCCTTTGCAGCATAATCCCTGACCATCTTTTTCTTTCCGAAGATCCCGGCTGTCTGCAACTGTCTCCAGATATGCCGTCCCCCTCTTGGCTGTCCACGGATACTCTCTGTGCGAAAGGCAGATTTGGGGTTCTCGCTGCTATCGTCTGTAAGCCCCTCTTCTACATCCGCATCAGTTGCTATATCTTGTTCATCATCCAATATATCTGCATGTTCCCTACTATATCTGGGTTTTCTGGAACTCTGCTCCGGCTGTTCCATCTCCCGTTCTTCTTTCAGCCGTTCATGTCTGCGTTTACTAAAATCCAGTTCCTCTTTCTTCTCACTGCGGGAAATCTCGGTATCCGTATCCCGCCCGGTGATCCTTTTTTCTTCCTTGTTCCGGAGGTTTTCTTCCCGCAGTCCATCCCGGCTCATCTTCTGGACGGTTTTATCTCTCGCCTTATACTCATGCTCCTGCAACTTTGACCATCCCCTTTACTGCTTTGTCCCGGTTATTCTGTCTTATCCTGATAGTCCTCCCATTTCTCCAACACTTCATCTGCCATCCCTGCAATGGAATCCGTCAGCTTGTCTGTCATTCGCTCACTTAAAGTTCCCCTTACAGCCAGACAAGATGTAATTCCCATGAAATCAATCAGTTCCGCCAGATAGATAAGGTCATCCATCACTTCATCAGCCGTCACTTTTTCCTTTGTGTCCTTTTCCATTTTCAAAATCTCCTTTTCATTGTCTGCACAGATTCTTTCTGCAAATATGCAGCAAGGTTCGCCGCTGCATCTCTCCATGTTTCTGTAATCTTCCATCTTGTAATCCTCCATGATTTCCGGGCAGAAAAATTGCCGGAAGTATTCCTCCGGCTCATCCTCTACTCTGTTTTATTTTGTTTCGTTTATTTCTTTAATCGTCCCGTTCTCCGATACCAAGTTTCTTACGCTTTTCCACCTCATCCGGCTTAGAAGTCATCAGGGCATACAGCATCAGGGAATTATCAAACTTATCCTTGAACGGGATAATGGTGCTGCCATAAAAGACCAGTCCCTCACCTTCCCCGCTGTTCGTTACATAAGAAAGCTGGTGAGGGGAAATGTTGAGCTGTTTTGCAAGGATCTGTCTGTCACCAGATGCCTGGTTGAGCATCAGGATAAAGTCCGAGTTTTCAAAGATGTTCTCAATCTCCCGGCTGGCTAACAGGTCTTTTACGTTCTGTGTGATACCCGTAGGGATACCACCCCATTTACGGAAACGCTTCCAGATCTCCACACTGTATGCTGCCGTCTGCTCCTCTTTTAAGAGCAGATGGAACTCATCAATGTAATATCTGGTACTCTTATTCGCAGAACGGTTGACCGTTACCCTGTTCCACACCTGGTCCTGCACGATCAGCATACCCAGTTTTTTCAGCTGTTTTCCCAGATCCTTAATGTCAAAACATACGATACGGTTACTCAGTTCCACGTTGGTTCTATGGTTAAACACTTTTAAGGAACCATTGACGTAAATCTCCAGTGCCGTTGCCAGACGCTGTGCTTCCTGCTCTTTCTGATTACGGAGAAGATTATATAAATCCTCTAAAATCGGCATTTTTTCCGGTACCGGGTCAGAAAGGAAATCCTGATAGACCAGCCTTACGCATCGGTCAATGACGGTCTTTTCAACCGGCTCCAGTCCGTTCTTTCCGCCTACTACCAGCTCACAAAGAGACAGGATGAAGTCCGATTTTAAGGAAAGCGGGTCATCATCGTCAGCGTAATCCAGGTTAATATCCATCGGATTGATATAATCGTGGCTGGTCGGGGAAATACGGATCACCTGTCCATGAAATGCCCGGACTAACGGATAATACTCCCCCTCCGGGTCACAGACGATAATGTCATCTTTCGTCACGATAAATGCATTTGCAATCTCTCGTTTTGCCGCAAACGACTTACCGGAACCCGGTGTACCAAGAATCAGTCCGTTCGGGTTCTTCAGTTTCTTCCTGTCTGCCATGATAAGGTTATTGGACAGGGCATTTAATCCATAATAAATAGATTCCCCAGCCATAAATAATTCCTGTGTGGTAAACGGGACAAAAATTGCCGTGGATGTCGTTGTCAGTGCCCGTTTGATCGGTACAAAATTCACCGCAAGCGGCAGGCAGCTCATCAGTCCCGGCTCCTGCTGGTAATCCAGCCGTTTCAATGCACAGTTATATTTCTGTGCGATACCGGCAGTCTGGAACACCACATTTTCCAGTTCCTGTTTGGTCGGTGCAGTATTTAAGAACAATGCTGTTACAAGGAACATTCTCTCATTTCTGGACTGTAGATCTTCCAGAAGCCTTTTTGCTTCCCCACCGTATGTATTTAAGTCCGAAGGGATAATGTCCATGTCATAGCCTGCCCGGACTGCTTTTTTCTGTTCCTCGATCTTCATACGGTTAATATCCGTCACCTTGCTTTTTACCAGCTTGATTGCCTTCATCTGGTCGATGGACTGGATATGGAAATTCACCATCAGGTTGCTGTCCATCTCCAAAAACTCTGCCAGCATCTTGTCGGTAAGTTCCGGTGCAAGGATCTGTAAATAGGAAACAGCTCCCATCGTGCCGCCCATCTCAAAATCTTTTCCATTCTTAAATACAAAACTGGTCGGTGCGACATAATCCTTGGTACTAAGCCCTGTCCGAAGTACATCGTCATAAGAGAAATGGAACGGAACTTTGCTGTCCTGGTTAAAGGTTTCATACATGATCTGTAACCGTTCCTCTCCGTTCAGCGGATAGGCAGATACCCCAAGGATCTTAAAGTTATTCAGAATATCCGACTCGATACGTTCCAGTTTTGGCCGTGCTTCCCGGATATTCTCCGCTTCAATCCCAAATGTGATATATTTGGTACGCATCAGCCCGTTATTTCCTTTTGCCAGCTGGTTATTGAGCATCTGGGCAAACTCCATACGTAGGTCATCAAATTCATCCTCCTGCGGATTGATATGGATGACCTTCTCATACTCTGCCATGTTGCTGTGCTGGTTGATAAAAGACAGCTGAAAATGAATTGTGCTGTCAAAGTAATTCAGGAAATCACACCAGTTTTCAAAGATGGCGTTCTTATCTTCATTCTGTGCCAGCTGATAGTTGATGTCATAAAAACGGATCGTCTTGGAATAAAACTTGTCCTGCACCCGGCAGATACCGTCCCTTCCCATCTCATGGTATGGAATCGACTGCTGTGCAGTGATCCTCTTATCTCTGGCACTATCCGGTGTTTTCTTTCCTGTCCCACTGCCTTTCGTTCCGGAAACCACTTTTCCTGCCGGACGCTGCCCCGACGGTGCTGCGACAGATCTGCTCTTTTTCTTTTTTGCGTTTTTCTTTGCGTCACGCACTGCCTGCTTTTCTGCTCTGGCTGCCAGCTTTGCTTCCCTTTTTGCATTTTTCTTATCCGCTTTTTCATGTTCCTTATGCAGTTTTTCTTCATATTTCTGTGCCCTTTTAAGGGCTTTCTTTTCCCTGCGTGTCAGTTTCCGGTTCGGTCTGCGGACACCTCTTTGCCGTTCCAGTGCTTCATACCCTGTCACCATAGGCTCATCATGCAGTCTGCCGCTTACTGGTTTTCTTTTCATTGCGGGGTCTGGAAATTCTTCTTCTCCATCCTCCTCATCCAGCCAGTAATCATCCGGATATAATTCGTCTAAGCTCTGTGGCGGCTGTCTATCGTTTTTTCTTTTTAACACCCTTCGTTCCCCCTTTCTTCTTTTTGACCACGGTATACTTTTTCTCGTACATATTTTCCATCTGGTACTTGCGTACCGGAGGACGGATAAATTTTACGGTGATCATATTTTTTAAGACCTTTTCTAACGGGAGTCCATCCTTCTCATACATGGCAAACAAAAATGCCGGAAGCATCAGAAGGCACATCCCGGTCGCTGCGTTACTGGAACCAATAATTCCCCTGCTTAAGAAATAAAACGGAAGCCCTACCGCCGCCGCAATCCCAAAGCAGATCAGCTGCCGTTTCGTCAGATTGAAAATGATCTTATTCTTGACCTTGGTTAAGTCTTTAGGCACAGATACAAATGCCATTGCCAGTTCCTCCTTTCTTAATGGGCGTTAAAGATACTGCGGGCGAAGTTTCCTGTTTTCATCAGACTGAAACACAGGATCACCGTGTATGCCATCACGCCGAACAATGCAGAATGTATGTTATCTGACATCTGGATGTTTGCGACCAGGACCGCATAGATTCCCACGCAGACCATCATAAAAAATCCCTGGAATGCCAGTGCAAACAATCCACGAAGATAGTTGTTCCCGATCTGCCCCCATTCCCGGTTGGACATGGTTGCGAACGGGATCGCTCCAACGGACGAATAGAGATAAATCTCAATCATACGTCCATACAAAATCACTGTAATAAAGACTGAGATAATCTTCATACACAGGCTTACAAGCATCGTTTCCAGTGCCAGTATGACAAGTTCACCAATCTCCATAGATTCCATCGCCGTTTCCATTGTAGAGATCATCGTATCTATATTGATCGCTGTATCAGAACTGATAACTCCAGCTGCCCGGCTGACTACGGACTGCCCGACATCAAATACCGCCATCGTGATCGTAAAGGTATGGCTGACGATCCAGACTGCCACCCACATCTTGAAAAAGTATTTAAAGAACATCCAGGTGTCGATGTCGTGCATGTTGTTCTTTTCCGTCAACATGGAGATCAGCTCATAACAAAGTACAAATGTGATAATCATACCGGCAATCGGTACAATGACCGACTCGGAAAGATTCTGTATCATGCTGTAAATGCTGCCATTCCAGCCCTGCGGTGTCTGCCCAACCTGAGCAGCAATCTGACCGGTCTTTTCATTGACATCGGTATACATTGTTGTCAGGTTGGAACTTACCATGCCTGTCAGAAGATTCCTCATCCATTCTTCAATCGCTTCAAATATCCGATCCATGAGTCATCTCCCTCCTGCTTCTCTCAGCTGAACAATCCGGACAGTAACGGTACCAGCTGGGTGCCGATCAGAACGACACCGCCTCCTGCCATCAGCTGCTTGATTCCCTGGGACTTTGCACCTGGGTTGTCGTTTCCATATCCTTCTAACAGGTTAATAACACCCCATACTGCAAGTCCGGCTCCAATCGCCACCACAAGTGTCTGCAAAATATTGATTGCCTGATTAAAAAACGCCATATTCGTTGTCTCCTTTCAAATCTCTGTATTTCTCTGGTTTCTATCTTTAAGAAGTCTTTTCCGGCTCTGCCCTTACGGGTGGCCTTTCATGATCTCTCAAATCCATCACCTCCCATAATGGCAAAGAAAAAAGAGCTATGTGTCCGAATCTTTCACATGCTCTGCTTCCTTGTTTTCTGTATTTAATTCTCCTGCCAGACTCTCTTCCGAAAACTCATACAGGTCAAATTCCTGTGTCCTCGTCAATTTCACTTCCATCCGATGCCGCATATACGCTTCCACATCAAACTCATTTTTCTTATCGTAGTCTGACAGCTCCTTATACCGTTTGTGTTTGGTAATATCGAACTTGTCACTGAAAAATGGTCTTACACCTCGAAGCTGCAAGATACATTTGCTGCCATCCATGACCGCAAGTTCGTCCCGGCTCATCAATTCCTTTCCTGTTTTTTGATAGTTCATCCCGTAAGAACGGCTCTGTCCACGGGTGTCCGAAGTGTTATATAAATCAATCGTTTCTTTTCCCAGCGTCTCGGAAATCTCCTTTAAGGTCGAACTTTCCTTACCGCCAAGGAATAACATCGTGTCGCAGTTGCCTAAGATTGTTTCAGCTGCATCTTTGTAGATTGTCTTTAACTGAGACTGCGACTGGAGGATAATGGATGCAGAGATTTCCCTGCTACGAATGGTGGCAATCAGCTTGTCAAACTTTGGAATCTGACCGATATTTGCGAACTCGTCACAGAGGATTCTGACATGATATGGCAATCTTCCATGATGTACATCGTCCGCTCTGTCACATAACAGGTTGAATAACTGGCTGTACATCATCGCCACAACAAAGTTAAAGGTATCATCCGTATCCGAAATGATAATAAACAGTGCTGTCCTCTGGTCACCTACCATATCCAGTTCCATCTCATCATAGCTCATGATCTCACGAAGCTCTGCAATGTCAAACGGTGCAAGCCTTGCACCACAGGAAATCAAAATACTCTTTGCTGTTTTTCCTGCCGCCAGTTTATATTTCTTATACTGACGCACTGCAAAATGCTCCGGTTCTTCCTTTTCCAGTTCCTCAAACAGCATATCTACTGCATTTTTAAATGTCTCATCATCTTCCCTTGTTTCCGAAGCGTTGATAAACTCAAGCAGGGTCGCAAAGTTCTGTTCTTCTTCCGGTGCTTCATACCAGATATAGCCGATCAGGGCACAGTACAGAAGCCTCTCTGCTTTCGTCCAGAAATCCTCACTGGACTTCTCGCCTTCCCCTTTCGTGTTCACCATAATCGTATTTACCAGTTTCAAAATATCCTTTTCTGAATGGATATAGTGGAAGGGGTTATAGTGCATACTCTTGGAAAAATTGATCGTATTCAATACTTTCACTTTATATCCATGCCGTACCAGCATCTTTCCGCACTCAATGATGATCGTCCCTTTCGGGTCCGTGACCACATAACTGATGTATTTTCCCATCTGCATCAAGTTGGGTTTTACATAAAAACGTGTCTTTCCTGAGCCAGATCCGCCAATCACGATCACGTTCTTGTTCCTCGCAAATTTCGGATTATTTGGTCTGCCATTCATGGTCAGCCGTTCCGTCATGGTCAGCAGGATATTGTTCTCAAATACCGGGTCGATAAAGGGTGCAATGTCTTTTGCCGTCCCCCATCTTGCCGAACCATACTCCACTCCCTGCCGGAACTTTTTGGCATTTTTCCCTTTCATATAGACCAAGAGCTTCACCGCCACGGCTCCTGTAATCCCAACCAGCAATTCATTTTTATGCATACTTGGAAGAATCCTGCTGAATGCCATCTGGAAATTTAAGACCAGTACCATCAGTCTTTCTATCATGGAATCACCCACACAGTATTGATATAACCATGCCAGCTTATTTCCCACATAAAAGATCACGATATACGGAAGATTCATCAGAACAATCCGAAGCAGCTTATGTACATCCACCGGCGGTAACCTCTCCAGGTATCCTTTTCCTACACCAAGCAATTTCTGTAATCTGCTCATAATGACGGCTCCTTCTCCTTTCCTTTTGTTTTCTCCAGTTCTCTGTGCTTTGCAAGCGATTTGGTGATTGCCTGCTGTAACTTCTTCCTCACAGATGGTTTTTTGTCCTTATTCAACGTCTGTCCTGTATATTCCTTAAAAGCGGCAGTCATCACATCGGCATCTCTTGCCTTAAAGAACACATAATATCTTGGCGGGTCAGCAGTCACATCTTTTTTCAGACTGAAATCAATGCTGTACTTTTTTGCTACCCGTTCAAAAGACTTGATGTTTCCATCTGTGATCTCAATGTTGGACAGCTGTACATTCTGCTTCATCAGCTTATCAAGACTCTGTTTTCCCTTATAGGTCTTATCCTCCTTTTCCTTCTGGGGCTGTTTCTGTCCCTGCTGTTTTTTCTCCTGCTCCATCTTTGCAAGAGCCTTTACCATGGCAGCTTTCAGCAAGTTGGCAGTGACCTTGCCACAGCGGATACAAAGTGAGACTGTTTTCTCATTCACTTCATCCTGCAATCACACCACGCCCTTTCTTCTCTCACTGCTGTCTTATCCTCATTTATCACATTGCTGCTCCTTTCCTCTCTTTTCTGCCAGTTTCATATATTCTTTTTCTGATTCCGCCCCCACTTTGATACAGCACCAAAGGACAAATCCATATACCAGAAATACTGCAGCCGCAGCAACGATCAATACTGTTTTTGTCATCTTCTTTTCTCCCTTCACATCTCTTGAAATTTTTCAAAAGGGCATCTATGAATCCTGTGTCCATAAATGCCCTCATCCATTACTGAAAAATCCTATGATCTCTTATTTTTTCTTTTTGCGAAGAATCACTGTGCCACCAAGACCAGCCATTCCAGCCCCTGCAAGCAGAATCCAGAACAGAATCGGAGTATTATCTCCTGTCTTTGGTGAAGTCGATTTCTTTGTTTCTTCTGTGGTTTTCGTCTCCGGCGTTGGTGTGGTTTCTGGTGTTTCCGTCGGTGTCTCTGTTGGAGTTTCCTCCGGTTTCGCCTCATCCTTCATCACAACCTTCTGGATTTCTCCAGTATCTTTGACCGTAAACTTTACATCCTCTGCAACCAGATAACCGTCCGGTGCAGTTTCTTCACGAAGGGTATATTCCCCGATTGGAAGCATCTCAATATAGTGTGGTTTTTCTTCAGATGTCCAGCTTTCTACGGTCTTTCCATCTTTGTCAAGGATTGTCAGTTTCGCTCCTGGCAGCTCCTTACCAGAAATATCGGTCTTGGAAATCTGCACTTTTGTCACATCATCCTTCATTTCCACTTTCTGTACTTCACTGGTATCTTCCACCGTAAAAGTGATGCTCTCTGCTGTCACATAACCGTCCGCAGGAAGTGTTTCTGTCATGGTGTACTTCTTGCCAGCGGTCAGTTCTTTGATGATATGTGCTTCTTTACCGGAAGTCCATTCATCCACAGTGTTTCCACTCTCATCTGTGACTTTTAGTTTTGCTCCCTCAATCTCCTTTCCGTCTGTCAGGGATGTTTTGGTAAACTCTACGGTTGTCGGCTCATCTTCAAAAGTGAACGCATAAGACAGTGTTTCCTTATCTGCCCCACCATATTCAAAAGTAAATTCCTGTACCTGGTCTGTTGTCGCAAATCCCGGTGCCGGGGAAGTTTCTTTCACATAGTAGGTATAGCCAAGTGGCAGATCTGCCGTAAAGGTCAGTTTTCCTTCCTTATCCGTAGCCTGCTCCTCAATAACCGTATTTGCTTTCAGGATCACATCGCCTTTTGCATTGACAATATCTTCTTTATTGCACAGGGCAAATACAGCCCCTTCCAGTACACGGTCGGAATCTTTTTCTTTCTTTAGCACGTTCACTTCTGCCTTCTGACGTTTGTTCTGCCAGTCAGCGGAATAAGTAACAACTGCGGTATTCTGGTCACGGTAAGTCAAATCTACTTCACGAGTTTCTCCATCCAAGACATATCCACTTGCTGTCTCTTTCTCTTTGACATAGTATTTGCCAAGAGGAAGGTCTGTCAGTTTTGCCACGCCTGTTTCATCCGTCGTGATCGTTGCTACCAGTGCATCTTTCTTGTAGTAATCTTCACTCTCGCCATCCGCTGCTTTTATATCTTCTAAGGCATAAACCTCAAAAGTAACCTCTTTCAGGGAACCGGAAAGATATTCAAACAGATGCTTCATCCATCCGCCAATGGAATCCAGTGCAGATACTTTCTCCAGGAACTCACCTTTTTTATTGATGATAAGTGTTCCGGTTGGCACTGCATCTTTCATCTCTACCTTCTGGATCTCGGCAGTATCGTCCACAGTAAAAGAAACTTCTTCCGCCATCAGATAGCCATAAGGAGCCATTTCTTCACGAAGGGTATACGTCTCCCCGGCTGTGAGTCTTTCAATCAGATGTTCCTCACCCTTTACAGACTTCCATGTATCTACCACATTTCCATCCTTATCAAGCACCGTAAGCGTTGCCCCTGAAAGTTCCACGCCTGTCGTAATATCGGACTTCGTAAAGGTTACTTTTGTCGGCTGGTTCTTAAATACAGATTCCAGCTCTACCACTTTCACATCCTGTCCCTGATATTTGGCAGTCACTTCCAAAGTCTCAAAAGAAGAGACATACCCTGCCGGAGCTGCAAGTTCTTTGATATAGTAAGTACCAAATGGAAGGTCAACGTCAAATACTGCCCTTCCATCTTCCCCACTGACTGCTTTTCCAAGTAAGGTATCTGCCTTCACAATCACTTCTTCATGTGTCAGAATATCTTCTTTTGCATAGATGCCAAACTCTGCACCTGCCACAACCGTTTCTGTCTCTGCATCCTGTTTTACTACGGACACTTCCACTTTCTGACGGTCATTCTCAAAAGTTGCTGTCTGCTCGATGACTGGTGTTTTCTGGTCTTTGTATTCAAATGTTACTGTCTGTGCTTCTTCGTTTAACACAAAGCCCTCTGGTGCTGTCTTTTCAACAATCTTATAGGTTCCAAGTGGAAGGTCGGTGATCTGTGCCTTTCCATCCTTATCCGTGGTAACAGTTCCTACCAGTTCCCCGGAAGCATACTCCAGGATACGGTTTCCGTTATCATCTTTCTGGAAGTCTGCTGTATAAATATCTTCTGCAGCATACATCTCAAAGACTGCTCCCTCCAGAGTTTCTTTCTGATAAGTAAAGTCATCTTTATAACCATTTAAGACCTTACCCTGTTTTACGATGTTCAGTTCTCCCTTAACCGGATGATTCTCGTATGCAATCTCGATGATCACATCGCCGGAAGTTCCGTCCATCTGATATGCTGTATTGGAATCTACATTCACCTCATAGTAATTCTCATTGAGCGTATATCCATAAGGTGCGTTCACTTCCTCAATACGGTAATGTCCAATTTTCAGATTCTGTGGAAGGATTAAGTATCCCTGCTCATCTGTAAAATAAGATTTGTGTTTTACCGTCGTCGGATAGGTTGTTACCTGTTCCACATACTTTTCTGTATCCAGGTTAAAAATCTTAAACTCTGTATTCTTCTGAAGCACTGCTTTCTTTGTCTCATCGTCCTGTTTGATGATCTTCAGCTTTGCTTCAAACTCTTTGTCAAGCAGCACTCTCCATACCTGCGGTGTAGTCGGATGATTTTCCGTAATCTGCACGATGAAATCATTGACCGGAGTGTAATTATGTGGCGTGGTTGTTTCACGGACGATGTAAGTTCCATAAGGAAGTGCAATACTGCGGGCATACCCTTTCTCATCCGTAAAGATCTCTGTTGCACCATTTTCCCCTATCACTACCGGCTTGACAGAATCAAAGTCATAGCTGCCATCTTCTTTTACTGTCAGGGATGATACCAGATAAGCGGTAAATCCTGCACCTTTCAGTAAATCGGCATCTGTCTTTCCGTTGTTCGCTGCCTTGATAATCTCAAATGGCTGCTTCATCACCTGTTCCAGAGACAGACAGTCACGCTTCACTTCCGCTACAAGATCACCCTCGTAGTTGCAGACCAGATCATGTTCTTCTTCATCTGCCAGGTAACCCGTTGGCGGAGTAATCTCTTTTACATAGTAATTACCAAGGTATAATCCATCTACGGAAGCCTGTCCATTCTTATCTGTTGTGAGAGTGGCAACCTGCTCGCCTGCTTTGTAGATCACACCAGTTGCTCCATCCGGATGGACAATATCCTCACGGGCATACAGTCCATAGACTGCCTTTTCTAAAGTAGCATCTCCCTGTGGAACAGCCTTCTTTGTTTCTTTGTCCTGCTTCTGTAAGGAAATCTTTGCTATCACACGCTCGTTTCTGAAGGTATGCTTAAATGTCAGTTTCGCTTCCTTATCGTTTGTATAAGAAAAAGTAAACGTATAGACATCATCCGCATTTCTCAGATAGCCTTCCGGAGCCTGTACTTCCTTTACATCATAGGAAAATCCCAGCGGCAGGTCTGCGGTAAACTTCGCCATTCCATCATTTCCAGTTGTCACTTTCTCAATCAGAGTGCCTTTCTTTACAACAACCGTTCCATCTGCATTTTTAATGTCACTGGCTGCATAAAGTCCAAAAATTCCTCCATCCAGAGGATTTTCTGTATCCTTATCCTGCTTTGTCACAATCACTTCTGCTTTCTGTCTGTCATTCGTAAAGGTTGTCTCAGAAAAAACAACATCTACATTCTGTCCTGCATAAGAAAGAGTGACAGACTTTTCTTCCCCGGCATTATAAAATCCGGTCGGAGCCTGTTTTTCTTTGACGATATATGTACCAAGATGCAGGTTTTTCAGAATGACTGCCCCATTCGAGTCTGTTGTCAGATTCTCTTTGACCAGATCACCCTTGCTGTAAACCTTGGCACCATAAGCAGTTTTAATATCTGCCCCGGCATACACATCATAAATCGCACCTTTCTGTCTGCGTTTTTCATACTTAAATGTTGTTCCATTCTCGGTGACATCTGCACCTGTCAGAACCTGACCTTCTTTATAAACAGTCAGCTGGCCCATCTGTTCTTCATCCGGAACAGTCACAGTTGCTGTTTTGCTGACTTCCAGTTTTACGTTGTAGGCAGTTGCATTGATACGGTATCCTGTCGGAGCTGTAATCTCTTTCAGATATACGGTATTCTGTGTCTTAATGATCTGTACGGACGCTTCCCCATTCGCATCAGTTGCCGGTAACTTTGTGATCAAATTTGTACAGTTTGCATCACTGTATAAACCAAACACGGCACCTGCCAGCTTTGCGTCTGCTTTTGCATCTCTTTTAATCACCTTAACACTTGCGTACTGTACCCATGTTACTTTGAAGTCCACATATTTTTCATCATCAACACCTTCACCAAATACCAGTGCCAGGTCCTGTGAACCAGATCCGGTACTGATCTTATACGCAGAATAATCTTTTGTTACACTGCCTTTCATCGTTGCAGACCAGTTTCCTGCGACATCCTGTACCTGTGTAAGAGGTGCAGATAAGTAAAACTTGGTTCCACCACTGATTTCCACTGCTTCGCCAGCTTTGCTTGTCTTTCCGGTTGTCACGTTGTGAAGTTTCACACCACTTGGAAGTTTCATTGTGATACTCTGCAGTTCATCTGCTTTAAAAATGATTTCCTTTGTTCTCTGGCTGTTGCCATCTACATAGGCTGTCACATCTGCATCTGAAAAAGACATTGCCACATCCGGAATATCTGGCTGAGAAATACAGTAATTGTAAAGTTTTTTCGCAAGATTCTGTGCAGTAGTATTTGCACCTGAAAAAGCATCTGAACTGCCATTCGCATACGACGCAGCAAGATGTACCAGAATAAATCTGGCTCCTGCACTCAGATTTCCATAGCCATTTTCTTCTGTAAAAAATCCATCATCGCCAGAGGCTTTTGTGCCATAGTAGCATACTTTAGCCAGTGCTTTACCATCCCCAACCTTATTGATTGTATATGTTCCCGTACCAGGTCCCGGTTTGGACGGCTGTACACAATAAGCTGTGGCGGACACATTACCGAATTTTACGGTATACTGATACGTCAGATAAGTTCCATAACCATAATCCGCATATCGGTATTCGGCACCTCTTGTCACTGAAACCTGTTGTGAACTTCTTGCATTTCCTGCTGCCGCCATAAATGTCACTGTTTCACCCGGCTCCATCTCATACAAGTCAATTCCTTCATTTTCTGCCTGATCCATTACTTCTGAAACAGTCAGACCAGGTTCTTCATCTGTTGTTACTTCCTGTCCATCTGTAAGATCAGTTACAATCTCTTTTGACCCGTCCGAATCAACATCTTCCTCCGCATTACCGGAATCTTCTGTTTCACCGGCATTTCCTTCACCAACTGTATTTTCAGAAGAACTCTTTGTCTGTGCTTCTGTTTCCGGCTCTTTTACCGTAATGTTTCTGCTTACTCTGTAAGCTGGGTGACCGCTGACTGGCTCTACTGCATAGACAGCTTTGTAGGTATCCGATGTATGTGCATCAAAATCTGTACCGGCTTCACTCTTTGCTTCATGGAATAAAACTTTCACCTTTTTTTCATTCACGCCCTCTATACCGGACAGATCGACTTCCACCTCAAATTCTTCTCCATAGGGAATCTCAATATCCTTTGCTTCCACAATTTCGTCTTTGTCAAGAGTATCCTGCACATCCTGCAGTTCCGGATATTGCCGTTCAAATGAAGTTGTCTCCGGTTCTAATTCAGAAGCAGAAACCGTGACTGGTTGAACGATAACAGACGCCAAAGTTGCAACTGCCATAAATCCCGACAAGAATCTTTTAAATCGCATTTTCATTTTGACTGAGTCCTCTCTTTCTTCGATAATTTACTCCACTTTCGTTCAGGCTTACACCTGCATGAATCAATCATAGAAACCACCTCCCTTGTCTTGGATTGACTTTTAAATAAAAACAGGATTGAGCTATTAAGCCGCAAGAGGTAATTCGTAATCATTCCTGCCAAGGGTGCCTCTCATCCATTGCCCTTCACGTTGCCACCGAATACCCGCCGCCAGATGCGTAGCTGGGAAATTCAGGTATCCTCTTGCTGCTGATATGAAATTGTCAAGGTTCACTTTTAGGGGGAATTTATTGTTTTGAATTAAAATAGACATTTGCCCCTCCACTAACCGCATGTGTGAAAGGGCAAAAATTAACCTGTTTGAAATTTTTTTAGAAAATTTTTTGAAACAGCAAAAACTTACAAAGTTTCCAGCCTGTCTTTTAGTTTCTGCAATACTTTGTTTTTCCTGTTTCTGATTGTCTTTGTACAACACCCGAAATACTGTGCTGTTTTTTTAACTGTGTACTCTTAAAAAAATATAGTCTTATCAATTCCATTTCTTCTTCAGACAAATATTTCAGTGCTTCCTGCAGCTCTTGTATTTCTGACACCCTGATGACTATTTCTTCTGGTGATAATATATGCAAATAACTGTTGTAACTCGTTTCTCCTACTTTTTCTATTCCGCATACACCATTTTTCTGCATTTTTTCAAGCTGGTATCTTTCTTTTCTTCTTGACTGGTACCATGCCAGATATACGTCTCTGGTAACTTCTATGAGAGTTTCATTTACACGCAGCACATACCGTTGTCTTTCCTTTGGTTTTTTACCACGCATCTTTTATTCTCCCTTCTGAAGCACTCCGGTCAGTCTGCCTGCATTTCTTCTCATTTTCTGCTTTGCCTGTGAAATACATTTTGATACTGCCGGTTCTGTAATTCCAAACACCCGTGACACTTCTCTTTGTGTCCGCTGCTGAAAATAAATTTGATGGATCACCTGTCTCTGCCGGTCAGTCAGCAGATCCATGAATTCTCCAATAGCTTCTTCTATGATCAGTTTTTCGAGTACATTCTGCCTTTTATCCACCAATTCGCACCAGCCTTCTGAAATATGGCTATATGAAATGCAATTATTATGTTCTCGTACCTCCCTGTTCCTGCACAGCCGATCTTCACCTTCTAATATCAACCGCACATACCAGGGCTGATTATCAAAAAAATCTTCCTTAACAACTGTTATTTTTCTTCCTGCTTCATATACATAATCTCGACAGGTAAATAAAGGAAAAACCGTTCCATAATCACCTGCACAATAGAAAACATATCCTGTCTGATATGCAATAATTTCCGCACCATCTATCAGTCTATGCTTTACAACTGCCACATCGTTTTCTCTCAAATACCTGGCGGACGGAACCTTTCTTTTTTCTTTCCTGTTACCTACAACCTGTTTCAATTCCTGCAATGTCAGCATAATTACCACCCTTCTGCCTGCTGGCAACAGGTGCCCATCAGCAGAAAGGATAGGATTATTACTGATCTACTGGCAAAAGGGCAGTAAAAAACAGCTTCCGGCACACCCGTTTTTTTTAACGAGAGCCTGAAACTTCCTTACTGCCCTTTCTGCTAATTTACAGCATCCCCTATTTTATTTTCCGTCTGATGTCCCGGTCAGACTTCTTTGCATTTCTTTCCGTTTTTATGTTCTTTTCATTTTCCATTAAAACAGAATAGTCTCCCATTGCATCATAGGGACACTGCTTCCGATAGATTAAATTTTCTTGTCTGGTCATCAATCCTGTCTCCCTTCCTTGTTTCTGTCTCTTTCTCTCTGTTTGCTATTTTAACAGCACAAAAAACTATTATCCTTAGCATATATGGGGAGTTTTTTTGTTTTACACCCCATATATGGTGAAATTTCACCTGTACTCATTAAAACTTTCTATCAGTGAATCTATTGTCTGCATGATAATTTTCTGCTCTTTCCATTCCATCTTCTGAATACGATAAAATACTTCCTCAAACTGCTTTCTTTTTTCTGCATCGTCCCCCTCTTTTCCCATCAGGATATTGGCATCTGTTTCCAGGATCTCAATCATCTTCCTGAAAATCTCAACAGACATTGCCGTTTGCCCTCCTTCTATCCTGCTGACCGTATTGACACTGATACCTGCTTTTTCCGCAAAAGATTCCTGTGACAACTTCATTTCCTGCCTGCGTTTTCTGATCCGTTCTCCCAATTCAATAAGTTCTGTGGAAATTGCACGATTGCTCAATACGGTGTCTCCTTTCCTGCAATTTATCCCAGCTTTACGACATTGTGTCGCAAAGTTTCCAGAAAAAAAGCAGCTAATTTTGTCTTAGCTGCTTTTCAAAAGATCTATTTCATTTTATTCTCGGTATTTTATGTATTCCTGTAATAACTGTGAGCAGGAAAACACTAAGATAAATGATTGCCTGTCCAATCATTGCCAGAAGAACGACACTTCCTATCAATCCTCCGATCAGAAAATTCATTGTCCATACTGCCAGTGTTCCTCCAAGGTCAAACCCTCTTGGAACCATCCAGACACACATTTTTCCAATTCCGAATGGTATCCCCATCAGTAGCAACAGCAATAAATAATTGCACTTCCCATCCTGGATACAAAGCGGTCTCAGCACTGCAAACAATACAACAATCACCAGTGCTGGAACAATAACTTTTTTTATCATATTTCTCATATTCCTTTATCCTCCATACATATCGTGATTAACCTCTGCCTGATAATAGCTGTTTATCGTTGCCGGGGCATTATACAGGGCAGTCAAAAGATATGCTTTAATGTTTCCAACCTTGGTCGTATTTCGATTCAGACAAAACAGCACATATTCGATATGTGAATAATTCAGCTTCATAAACCTGCTTTTCACCAAAGCAACTGGCTTTTCTGTCCCTGCGATCCGAATCATACTGTCCTCCGGCATCATCATAACTTCAATCATCAGTTCTACCAGTTCATCCACATCTTCTCTGGCATGATATTGATAATCTATATTTTCATGAATCACTTCACGATATGTCCGCATCTCCTCCATCACATCCCTTTTCTTTTTCAGATTACCTGATATGATTGGATAGGATTGATTTATCTCAGTTTCACTAATATCAGTCTTGTTAATATCAGTATTATTAGATTGTGATTTCGGATATTCTGGTTTTGTGATTTCCACTATTCTTGAATGATGATTTTCACCATTTTGGAATTGTGATTCTGGAAATTCTTGATTTGTGGTTTTCATCATTCCTGAATTGTGATTTTCACCATTCTGTAATTGTGATTCCACACAATCCTGAATTGTGGATTTCACTACTCCTGAATGATGATTTTCACAATTCAGAAAAGTGCCTGTTTTTTCCCTGTTCTCAGCTTCTGATTGCAGATTTGCACATTCTTCATGGTTTCCCTGCTCAGATTGCAGATCTGCACATTTTCTATGATTTTTCTGCTCTGATTGCAAATCTGCACAGCTATCCGTCGGCTTTTGGTCTGGCACTTCTCTGAGCATAAAATTTTTCACATAAATAACATTAGGCTTTCCCAGTCCCAGACGTTTCTTTTCAATCAGTCCAATCCCATTATTACTGTCCAGCTCTTTTACCAGCTTCACTGCCTTTTGGGTTCCACAGTTCATCAGCTCTGCAATTTCTTCCACCGTGAAAATAATATATACTCTGTCCTCTGAATCCAGCCATCGGTTCTTAATGCTCAGGCTCATACGGTCCAGCATCAGACCGTATAATACCTTTGCTTCACAAGAAAGAGCTTTAAAGCATGGTTCTGTAAACAGCACTTTCGGGACACGATAAAAGCTGTATTGTTCCGCTTCCATTCCCGTAAAATAATCAAACTGTATCTTCTGCATCTGCTACTCCTTCTCTGTTTTCTTTCCACTTATCCAAAAGCATGAAAATGACTTCTTCTATCTGTTCTTTAGAATATGTCTCTGGAAAATAATTGCCGATTTTTTTTGCCGGAATTGTTACATTGATTTTACTGTTTTCTTTTTTCAATAAAACGGCATAGATATAACCCTGATTTAATTTTCCATTTGCACTGCATTCCTTTAATTGTTCTGCCTGTTGTTTTGTCGGGAAGATATTACTGTTGACAATTCCTTCCAAAAGCCATTCCTGTTCCTGTGGTTTCAGATAAGACAATTTTTCTCCCACTATCATAGGGATTTTATTATCATCCACATACTCCAACAGTCCATCTGATAATGAAGCCAGACGGATATATCTCTGCACGGTTCTTCCACTGTCCCCGGCTGTTTCACCAACCATATCTGCCGTATATTTTTCACCTTTGCTTCCCTGATGCTTCATAGCATCATATTTCATCTTATAGGCATGGGCTTTTTCACTTGGCAGAATATTTTCACGCTGAATGTTGGAATCGACCATAATTATGACAGCTTCATCATCTGTATAGTTTCGAACAAGGACTGGCATAGTTGTCTTACCACACAGTTCACAGCCTCTTTTTCTCCTGTGTCCAGAAATCAGTTCGTATCCACCTTCTGATCGGGGTCTTACCAGAGCAGGATTTAAAACACCGTAGTTTTTAATACTCTCTACTGTCTCAGCCATTTTTTCATCATCGCTCACACGAAATGGATGATTTTTAAAAGGATGGAGCTTTTCCAGTTCTATTTCCATAATCTGGTTCATACTCTTTTCCGGTAATTCTTCTAATCCCAGTAACTCATCATAAGAGGTAAGCTGAATCTCTTTTTTCGGTCTACGCATGTTTCAACACCTCCTGAACCAGTTCCCTGTAACTGTCTGCCCCTTTGCTTTTTCCATCATAAGCAAATATACTTACACCTTCAGATGCTGTTTCTGCAAGACTTTCTGTTCTTGGAATTGTCTGCTCAAAAATCTTAATATCCTCCCCATATGTGCTTATGATCGCCTGCTTATTCCTCTTTGCATTATTGTAACGGCAATTATCCATTGTGAACAAAATACCTTCTATCTGCAATTCCGGATTAAATCTCTGATGGATTCCTTTTACCACTTTCAATAATTCCATAAGTCCATCTGCCGCATAATATTGTGGCTGCACTGGAATCAGAACACTGTCCGCTGCACTCAAAGCATTGAGCGTCAGCATTCCCAGGGATGGCATACAGTCAATCAGAATATAATCATACTCATCCTTCAGCAGTTCCAGATACTCTTTCAGCACCTTTTCTCTGTCCTCTACTGTAAATAAAGACATATCCATTCCGGCAAGCAATTTATTGGACGGAATTAGGTCAACACCTTCTTCATGGTGCAGAATTGCTTCTTTCGGATCAAATTCCAGTCCCATGATAATGTTCTCCATCATGCTTTTTAATGTTACCTTGAGATTTTTAGGGAATCCCAATCCCATTGTCAAGTGCCCCTGTGGATCAGCATCTACCAGGACTACTTTTTTCCCTGACTTCACCAGTCCGGCTCCCAGATTGATTGTTGTCGTTGTTTTGGCTACTCCGCCTTTCTGATTTGCAATAGCAATTACTTTACACATATACTTTCCTCCGATTTACTGTTTTTCTTCTACTTCTACATAAACACGAAAATATTTACTTGTTCCTTTATTTGCATAAGCATCAGATACTTCCAGGACATCCAGTTCCTTATGCTTTTCCAAAATACGGCGAAACCATTGAATGTCCCTCAAAGTACCCTGTAATCTAATTTTCAGCATATATATCCTCCCAGTCTTTGTAAAAGCAATACTCTGGATAACGGATTTTAATGGCTTCCCAGAAATACCGGGCATATCCACAGCAAAACAGATCCTCTACGGTATAACACTGGCATTCTTTCAACTGATCTTCTTCTGCTTCGTAATCTCCGACGCTTGGTGTTCCATTACAATACAGGTTAAATGCCATACGGACAATTCGTAAACTTCCACTGGTCTGCCACCCTTCCTGCAGGCATTCCGTTTTTACACATCCAGTTTTAAAATTATAGATTTTATTCACATTATTTCTTGTGTCTCTGTCGATACCCAGGCAATAAACCAAAGCCCGATGGTAGACATCCTGATATCTGCATTTTTTCAGATATTCCTCATAAAATTTTTCGTGTTCCCTGCTCTTGAAAGTAATTGTGCGAGAATTGCTATTCTCTGCTCTTAACGCTGTGTTTGTCATTGCTTCTTCTCCTTTAAAATATTATTTTTAACTCCAATTTGGATTTCGACTACAACAAAAAAGGACACTTTCCTAAACTCTCTCTTAGGAAAATGTCCTTGCGGTACATTTATAAAGTTCAACTCATAAGCACAACAACGTAATATCAAGTGTTATCACGTATTATACAACAAAAATTTGTTGTACTTCTGTTGTAGTATGCAACTTTTACAAACACATTTTTTGATTTTTAGTATAACTTCGCTCCAGCCGGGATATGGTCATCAACCATCAGAAGATGAAGTTTTTCTTCTCCTTCTTCTTCGTGAATTGCACTAAGTAACATTCCACAAGAATCAATTCCCATCATAGCTCTTGGCGGCAGGTTTGTGATAGCGATCAGTGTTTTTCCAACCAGTTCTTCTGGCTCGTAATAAGCGTGAATACCGCTTAAAATGGTACGATCTGTGCCTGTTCCGTCATCCAGAGTGAACTGTAACAGCTTCTTGGATTTCTTAACAGCTTCACATGCTTTTACCTTTACAGCTCTGAAATCTGACTTGCTGAAAGTGTCAAAATCAACCATTTCTTCGAATAACGGCTCAACTTTTACTTTGGAAAAATCAATCTTCTCAACTGTGTTTGTTTCCTGTGCTGCATTGTTTGCTTCATTCTTTGCAGCACCCTGTGACTTCATTGTCGGGAACAGCAGTACGTCACGGATTGCCTGGCTGTCTGTAAGCAGCATAACCAGACGGTCGATTCCGTATCCGATACCACCTGTAGGCGGCATACCGATCTCCAGTGCATTCAGGAAGTCTTCATCTGTGTGGTTTGCTTCCTCATCTCCTGCGTCAGCAAGAGCATCCTGTGCTTTGAAACGCTCTCTCTGGTCAATCGGGTCATTGAGCTCGGAATATGCGTTACACATTTCCCATGTATTAATGAACAGCTCGAAACGCTCTACCTTATTCGGATCAGAAGGTTTCTTCTTTGTCAGCGGAGAAATCTCGATCGGATGATCCATGATAAATGTTGGCTGGATCAGTTCTTTTTCACAATATTCCTCGAAGAACAGGTTGATGATATCACCCTTCTTATGACGTTCTTCATATTCAATATGATGCTCATCTGCAAGCTTCTTAGCTGCTTCATCATCTGCAACTTCATCAAAGTCAATTCCTGCATATTTCTTGATCGCATCATTCATGGTCAGACGTTCAAAAGGTTTGCTGAGGTCGATTTCGATACCATTGTAAGAAATCTTCGCAGAACCACAAACCTTCTCTGCCAGATAACGGAACATAGACTCAGTCAGTTCCATCATGCCTTCATAATCTGTATATGCCTGATAAAGCTCCATCAGAGTAAACTCCGGATTATGACGGGTATCTACACCTTCATTACGGAATACACGTCCGATCTCATAAACTCTCTCAAGACCACCAACGATCAGTCTCTTCAGATAAAGCTCAAGAGAAATACGAAGCTTAACATCTTCGTTCAGTGCATTATAATGAGTTTCAAACGGTCTTGCTGCAGCACCGCCTGCATTTGCAACCAGCATCGGAGTTTCCACTTCCATGAAGTCACGGTCTGCAAGGAAGTTACGGATTTCTTTCAGAATCTGGGAACGTTTGATAAATACGTTCTTGCTGTCCTGATTCATGATAAGGTCTACATATCTCTGACGATAACGCATATCTGTATCTGTCAGTCCATGGAATTTCTCAGGAAGAATCTGTAAGCTCTTGGAAAGAAGAGTCATGCTTTCTGCATGGATAGAAATCTCACCTGTTCTTGTTCTGAATGCAAAACCTTCCAGTCCGAAGATATCACCGATATCGGATTTCTTAAAATCTGCATAAGAATCTGCTCCGATCGCATCTCTTGCTACATATACCTGAATATTTCCCTGTAAATCCTGGATATTGCAGAAAGAAGCCTTACCCATAACTCTCTTGAACATCATACGGCCTGCGATCGCTACGTGGATCGGGCTTGCGTCCATGATTTCTCTTCTCTCTTCATAATCTTTCTTAACAGCTTCCTTTGCCTGTTCTTCATCAAGACCTGTTACATCTACTTCTGCACGATCTTTGAGAAGTTCTGCCTCATGTGCTTCATAAAGACTCTTCACTTCCATTGAGTGATGAGTCTGGTTAAACTTTGTGATCTGAAATGGGTCTTTTCCATTAGCCTGAAGATCTGCCAGTTTATCGCGACGTACCTTCAGTAACTGGTTTAAATCCTGTTCCTGCTTCTGCTGTGCCACCTTGGTTCCTCCTTATATACTTGTATAATTATTATTTGTTCGTAACTGTTCAGTACCTTCACAGTTACGAGCCAAAATGCATTAAAAATCACCTGCGGTGATGGCATTTTGGCTTGTATGTCTCGGGATTTTGGTACTTACGTGCCAAAACACCTCGCGGGATAGTAGACTACTGAATAGTTACATTTATTCTACATTTCCATGTGATATCAGATGTAACAGAAGATTCCATTTAACAGAATCCTGTATTTTCAAATATCAATTTATCAGATATACAGACAAAAATAAGAAATAACAAACTTCTTATTATCTGCTTATATAGTCAGAGAAAGGTGCGCGTTATGCCTTTGCATGATAAATCTCTACGCGCACCTCAGTCATCTGTCTCTTATACGTTTCTCTGGATCTCCAGAACTTTGTATTTCATGATTCCTGCCGGCATCTCTACTTCTACCACATCGCCTGTATGCGCACCGATAAGTGCTTTTCCTACGGGAGATTCGTTGGAGATTTTGCCTTCAAGGCTGTTAGCCTCTGTGGAACCTACGATCTTCAGCTCGATGTCTTCTTCGAATTCAAAATCGTGTACTTTAACCTTACATCCAACGCTGATCTTGTCCAGATCTACTTCGTCCTCTACAACAACTTCAGCATTCTTTAAGATCTTCTCGATTTCTTCGATACGTGCTTCAATGTCTCTCTGTTCGTCTTTCGCTGCATCGTATTCCGCATTCTCAGATAAGTCGCCCTGTTCTCTGGCTTCCTTAATTTTCTCTGCTACTTCTTTTCTCTTTACTACCTTTAAATCATGCAGCTCTTCTTCTAATTTTTTAAGTCCTGCATAAGTTAGTAAGTTTTTCTTTTCTTCCATAATAACCTTACTCCCTTTCAACATCCGGTATAGTCTTCTGCGTTTCTTTTCGCCCCGGATCACTACATGGATTTATGTGCTTCCTGATACATCATACCTGAAAAAGGGCAGACTTATTCTAGGATATTCACAATTTCTGTATTATACAAAAAAGCACCCGGATTGTCAAGCATTCCGAGCGCCTTTGCTATTGTTTATATTTCTCATTTCACATGGTTTTAACTTTTATGCTAATCTTGATAAAAGCGCCTCCAGAGCTTCATAACTTTCTATGGTGTTTGACTCTCTTCTGAGCCCTGCGCTGTGACGCATGCCTGCAGTATACCAGGCAACGTGTTTACGCATCTCACGGATTCCTACGAATTCCCCTTTTAATTCAATCTGTTTTCTGGCATGACGCAGGATCATTTCACGTATTTCCTCTACAGACGGGCGTTCCAACAGTTCTCCTGTCCGGAAATAATGGTTCAGTTCGCGGAACAACCAGGGATTTCCCCTTACTGCACGTCCCACCATAACAGCATCACATCCGGTCTGTTTTACCAGTGCTTCTGCTTTCAGCGGAGAATCTACATCTCCGTTTCCAATTACAGGAATGGTAATCGCTTCTTTTACCCTGCGGATCGTATCCCAGTCTGCAGTGCCGGAATAGTACTGCTGTCTGGTGCGCCCATGCACTGCAAGTGCTGCTGCTCCCGCATCCTCAATACGTTTCGTAATTTCAACAATATCTACCGGTTCATTCTCAAATCCGATTCGCACCTTGACAGTCAACGGTTTACTGATTGCAGATGATACTTTTCGAACGATCTCTTCAATCAGATTCGGATTCTTCAACAATGCAGATCCCTCGCCGTTATTGACAACCTTCGGCACAGGGCATCCCATATTGATGTCCAGGATATCGAAATCTCTGTCCTCAATGGATTTCGCAACCTCTGCCATAAGATCCGGTTCACTGCCAAAAAGCTGCATGGAAACCGGGTGCTCACATGGATCAATCTCCATCAGGGCAATGGTGTTCTTATTGTGAAAAGAAATCGCTTTTGCACTGATCATTTCCATACAGATCAGTCCGGCTCCCTGCTCTTTACAGAGCGTTCGAAATGGCAGGTCTGTGACACCTGCCATTGGTGCAAGAACAAACGGATTGTCAATCTGTACGTTTCCTATTTTCCACTGCATCTTCATGAATGGTTCTCTTGCCTGTACCGGCTCATTCTTTGTCTGCATGGATTCAGTCCTCACTGCCCGATGTTTTCTTCAGTTCTTCTTCCGGGATGTCTCCGAGAAAGAATACTTTATAATACATTTCCAGAGATTCCAGAAGTTCTTTCTTGTCCTGCTGAAGCTGTTTGATCTTCAGTCCGCTTCCGATCTCATCGTAGCGGGCATCTGCTTCCAGAGCTTCTGTTTTAAACTGAAGTCTGCCGTTTTCGTCAAATTCCAGAGTCAGGATTCCTCCTACATCCTCTGTGTAAAGAACACACATGATCTGAAGCTCTTTCTTCACATGATCCGGAAGTGCATTGAAATCCTGATTAAAATAAAATTTCTTCTCATAGGCACTTGCGCCGCAGAGAGTAATGTTGTCCTGATACATAAATTACTGTTTCCCTCTTTCGAAATTATTCAGAATCTTTATACATAGCTGTAAAGCCCACGCACTGAAACCTCTCCTGCGCTGACTTTCACAACTTCTTTATTCTGCCTTTCCACAAGCAGTTCACCTTTTTCATCAATCCCCCTGCAGATTCCTTCGAAACTTCTGTCACCATCGATCACTCTGACCGGCTGGTTCAGATTTGCAAGGATTCTGTGGTAATCATCCAGCAGATGAGTAAAATCACAGGTCTGGATAAATTTCTCATAGTTGATCTCGAAATATTTCATCACCAGTGCAATCACCTGATTTCTGTCATATTCATGACCGCCCTCCAGAATCAGTGAAGTCGCTTTGTCCTGCATTTCTTCCGGAAATTCTTTCAGGTTTACATTGATTCCCACTCCGATGAGAACATAATTGATCTTCACACCATTTGTTCCCATCTCGGTCAGGATACCACAGATTTTCTTCTTAGAGATCACAATATCATTGGGCCATTTAATACTTACGTTAAACCCCAGTTCCTCTGCTGCCTGTGCCACTGCCATTCCCATAACCAGTGTCAGCATAGACGCATACTGCGGTGAAAATTCCGGACGTAAGAGCAGTGTCATCATAACAGAGCTGCCCTCCGGCGCTTCCCATCTTCTGTCAAAACGCCCTCTTCCCGCAGACTGAAATTCCGCAACTGCCAGAGTTCCATGCTCTGCACCATCTTTTGCCAGACGCTTGATCCATGAATTGGTAGAATCTGTTTCTTTTGCAAAATGGACGGTTTTGCCCGCCCATTTTGTGTCTATCGCCTGTGAAATTGTTTCTTCATTATACAGATGTGCCATTATTTGTTCTCCGGCTCTCCTAATGTTGCTACCATAACAGCTTTGATGGTATGCATACGGTTCTCTGCCTCATCAAATACTTTGGACTGCTCAGATTCAAATACTTCGTCTGTTACTTCCATGTCTGTCAGATTGAATCTCTCGCCCATTTCCTTGCCGATCTTTGTCTTAAGGTCATGGAATGCAGGCAGACAGTGAAGGAAGATTGCTTTCTCGCCTGCGTTCTTCATAACGTCCTTTGTTACTTTATAAGGTGTCAGATCATGGATTCTCTCTGTCCATACCTCATCCGGCTCACCCATGGATACCCATACGTCTGTATAGATAACGTCTGCATCCTTTGTTCCTTCCTGAACATCCTCTGTCAGAGTGATGCTTCCGCCGGATGCTTTTGCATATTCCTCGCACTGAGCAACTAACTCTGCATTCGGGAAATATTTCTTAGTTGTGCAGGCTACGAAATGCATGCCAAGTTTTGTGCAGGCAATCATCAGGGAATTACCCATATTGTAACGGGCATCACCCATGTATACAAGCTTACGTCCTTTTAAATCTCCGAAATGCTCACGGATTGTCAGCATATCAGCGATCATCTGTGTTGGATGATATTCGTTCGTAAGGCCATTCCATACCGGAACACCTGCATGTTTTGCAAGCTCTTCTACGACTTCCTGACCAAATCCACGATATTCGATACCATCATACATTCTTCCCAGAACTCTTGCTGTATCTGCAATGCTTTCTTTCTTACCGATCTGAGAACCTGTCGGATCCAGGTATGTGCTTCCCATTCCAAGATCATGGGCAGCTACCTCAAAAGAGCAGCGGGTTCTTGTACTTGTTTTTTCAAAAATAAGTGCAATATTTTTGCCTCTGTAATATTCATGAAGCTCGCCGGCTTTCTTTTTTGCTTTGAGTTCTGCGGATAAGTCGATAAGATATGTGATCTCCTCCGGTGTAAAGTCTTTCAGTGTCAGAAAGTTTCTTCCTTTTAAGTTCATAATAATTCTCTCCCCGATGTCATTTATTCTCTTTTGTTATTTATCTGTCTCCGCTTTCGGATCAGTGACGATCTCTTTCAGCGAACTTGCCAGACCTGCGATTCCCTGAATATCCGACGGAATAATGATCTTGGTTGCCTTACCGTCTGCTGCCCTGGCAAATGCTTCCAGACTCTTCAGTGTCAGAACTGCCTCATCTGCTCCTGCCTCTCTGATCATGCGGATACCCTCTGCATTGGCATTCTGAACTTTCAGAACTGCCTCAGCCTGTCCTTCTGCCTCCTTGATCATACGCTCTTTCTGAGCCTCTGCGCGGAGGATTGCTGCCTGTTTCTCAGCTTCTGCATCCAGAATTGCGGATTGTTTCTTACCTTCTGCAACAAGGATCGTAGATTTCTTCTGACCTTCTGCGATCAGGATTGCTTCACGACGTTCACGCTCAGCTTTCATCTGTTTCTCCATTGCATCCTGAATAGCTGCCGGAGGAATAATGTTCTTCAGTTCCACACGATTGACCTTGATTCCCCATGGATCAGTAGCTTCATCAAGAGAAGCTCTCATCTTGGTATTGATCGTCTCACGTGATGTAAGTGTCTCATCCAGTTCCATGTCACCGATAATATTTCTTAAGGTTGTTGCGGACAGATTCTCAATTGCCATGATCGGATTCTCCACACCGTAAGTATAAAGCTTCGGATCTGTAATCTGAAAGAATACGACAGTATCGATCTGCATGGTTACGTTATCCTTTGTGATAACCGGCTGCGGTGGAAAATCCACTACCTGTTCCTTCAGATTTACCTTTCTGGCTACTCGTTCAATAAACGGAACCTTGAAGTGAATTCCTGTACTCCAGGTCGCCTGATAAGCTCCCAGACGCTCCAGGATTACTGCATATGCCTGTGGTACAATGCGGACGCAGGATGCAAGGACCCATACCGCAATAACGATAATAACTATCAGAAAAACCACGCCCATAACTAATCCTCCTTATTCTGTTTTACGATAAGTTTCACACCCCGGATCTCTTCGATCGTTACAACGGTGCCTTCGCCGATTTTTTCGTCATCAGCAGAACGTGCAGTCCATTCAATGTCATTGATACGAACCTGGCCTGTCTGCGCCAGATTGTCAATCTCCTGAATCACAACTGCTTTCTTTCCAATCAGACTGTTTGCATTGGTCTGTATGGTTTCTTTGTTGAAGTACTTCATTGCCAGTGGTCTGGTAAAGATGAGAAGTACCAATGAAACACACAGAAACAGCAATATCTGTACAGTGAGGTTCGCTCCTGCATAACATGCAATAGCAGCGACCAGTGCGCCGCCGGCAAACCAGATGGTGGTCAGTCCTGCCGTAATTGCCTCTACAACAAGCAATAACGCAAGAATCCCAAGCCAGATCAAAGGCTGCATGAAACTCCTCCTTTCGTCTGCTATCGTCTCTGACGAGCAGCTTCATACATGAGAATTCCGGATGCCATGGCAGCATTCAGAGATTCTACTTTTCCACACATAGGAATCCGTATCAGACAATCAGCACTGTCTGCCGCTTCATCTGTCAGTCCTTTTCCCTCATTGCCGATCAGGAAAGCAGTTCCTCCTGTGTAGGATTCCTGATCATAAGAGTTCTTACCATGCAGATGCGCCGCAAATGTGCGGATATTTCTGTCTTTCAGTTCCTGTGCTAATGATACCACACTTTCCACATATAGGAAAGGCATTCTGTAGACAGAACCCATGGTTGATCGTATAACCTTCGGGTTTGTGATATCCACGCAGGTCTTTGTCAGAAGAACTCCGCTTACTCCGGCACCCTCTCCTGTACGGAGAATAGTTCCCGCATTTCCCGGATCCTGCAGATCTTCCAGAATCATAACCAGCGGATTTTCCCCGCCGAGAATATCTTCCATTATATAGGAAGGTTTCTTAAGCACTGTCATAATTCCCTGCGGCGTCTGCGTATCGCTCATCTGTCGAAAAACAGAATCTGTTACTATTTCATATGGAAGTTTCTCCACCTGAGCCATCAGTTCTGCATCACCGCTGAGAGCTTCTGATACATACACCTTCGAAATCCAATCCCTAGGTGCTTCGCCGAACATTTTTCTTCCTTCTGCAACAAAAAGCCCTTGTTCTCTGCGGGCTTTTGTTTTCTGGTTCAGCTGTATGATATTTTTTACCTGTCCGTTATTTACACTGGTGATCATATCTTATCCTCAATTTTCCGAAACCTTATTCAGGTCACTGTTTGCTCCTGCTGCAACAACTGTGCAGTCTGCCGGAAACACTTCATCCGGCGCCACATTCATATTCATCTTATCGCCATGCTTCAGACCGATCAGATTGATGTTATACTTTTCCCTGACCTTCAGCTCCCGAAGTGTTTTTCCTATCCATTCCCGCGGGATCTTAAATTCTGCCATACTGAAATCAGAAGAAAGCTCAAACATATCGACAAATCCACTGGAGAGAAGATTTCTTGCAACTCTGATACCCATGGAATGTTCAGGATAAATCACCTTATCTGCCCCTATTTTCTCCAGTATCCTGCCATGAAGAGAATTCATTGCCTTTGCCATGACAAAAGGAACTCCAAGTTCTTTCACCTGCATCGTTGCTGTAATACTGGCCTCCATATTCTCGGCTACTGCGATGACCGCAACATCTACGTTCTGAACTCCAAGCGATTCCAGAATTCCCGGATCACGCACATCTGCCTTGACAGCATAGGAAACTTTCTCTGCGATATCCTGCACATTATCATCTTTATCGTCAATGGCAAGTACATCGCAGTTCGCCTCTGCCAGAGTAAGGGCTACCGTCATCCCGAACTGCCCAAGACCGATCACTGCATAAGATTTGTTCTTCATTTTCTTCCTCATTTCTCTTTCTGAACATATATTCATTATCCTCTACGAATATCTGCCTGACTGCCAAACCGTTACTATCCAATCATAATATCTTCTTCTGCCAGATGTGAATCTGCCGGCATTTTCTGTACACGTACAGTCACTGCAGTTCCCAGAGTCAGCGGACCGATTCTTCCCAGATACATAGTCAGGATCACGATCCATTTGCCTGCTGTATTCAGGCAGGATGTCAGCCCTCTGCTAAGTCCTACCGTTGCAACCGCAGATGTAATTTCATAAACAACATCTTCTATAGGTGCTTCCGGCATGGCTGCACACAACAGCATACTCATGAGAATAAGTACTGTAAGTACCATACCTGTCACTACGATGGCAGAACGGATATAGCTGTCTCTGATTCTCCTGTGGTGTACTTCCACATCCCGTTTTCCCTGAAGATTGGATTTCAGACTCAGCAGAAGGACCGCAACTGTTGTTGTCTTAATTCCACCTGCTGTTCCCATAGGGGAACCGCCGATCAACATCAATATCAGGCACAGCATATAAGTTGCATTGGAAAATCTCTCCTGGCTTACAGTGAAAAATCCGGCTGTTCTTGTGGTAACTGACTGGAACAAAGATGCCATCCACTTCGTTCCCGGCGAATATGTCCCAATACTTTCCGGATTTCCATGATCAAACAGAAAGATCAGTACTGTACCGCCCACAACAAGTATCAGCGTCATCATCAACACGATCTTACTGTGAAGACGAAGATTTTTAAACACACGTCCCACAGGAAGTTTCCCTCTGATGACTCGTTTAATCTTATCCCAGATATCCCACCAGACCACAAACCCAAGACCTGACATAATGATCAGTCCTACACTTGTAAAGTTTACGATCGGATCAGCAACATACTGAGCCAGACTGTCCTCTCCTAGCAGATCAATACCAGCATTACAGAATGCAGATACTGCCGTAAAAACAGAGTATCCCAGACCTTTTGCCAGACCGAACTGCGGAATAAATCGAACTGCATAACACACTGCACCGATTCCTTCTGCTCCAAACACACAGATCAGAACTTTCTTCACCAGCCTGACCATCCCACCCATTCTGTCCATATTATAGGACTCCTGGATAACACGCCGGTTCCTCAGCGATATTTTCTTTCTCAGACTTATAAAAATAATACTGCCCAGGGAAATCAGTCCCACACCTCCGATCTGGATCAGGACAAGAATAATAATCTTGCCTGCCAGAGTCCAGTGAGTTGCCGTAACAACTGTCACAAGCCCTGTTACACATATACTTGTGGTTGCGGTAAACATGGCATCTGTAAAAGATGTGTGGTATCCGGGTGCCGTACAAAACGGCAGCCACAGAAGTAATCCCCCTAAGATAACTCCCCCCCCGCAAAACCGAGGGTAATTATCTGAGCAGTATTTAATTTATGCAGTCTGTTATATAACTGCATCTTTTTATTCATTTGTTATTTGTTGTTTTTATCATAGTTATGAGAAAGTGACTGGCATACTTCCCACTGATAGTCAGAGATACCTTTCTGCATAGCAAGTGCTTCATTGATATCGAAGTCTACGAATTCACCGTGACGATATCCGACAACGCGGCATGTCTTGCCTGCAATAAGAAGGTCTACAGCCAGGGCACCCATCATAGATGCATATACACGGTCTTTACATGTCGGGCTTCCACCACGCTGCATGTGTCCAAGGATTGTAGCACGTGTTTCGATACCTGTGGCAGCTTCGATACGTTTTGCCATTGCTTCAGAATGACCGATACCTTCTGCATTGATGATGATGTGATGCTTTTTGCCTTTCTTACGACTCTCGATAATGTTATTGATCAGCTTCTGCTCATCATAGTCATATTTTTCAGGAACCAGAACGTCCTCAGCACCGTTGGCAATACCGCACCACAGAGCAATATATCCTGCACCACGTCCCATAACCTCGATGATACTGCATCTCTCATGAGAAGTGGAAGTATCACGTACTTTATCAATTGCTTCCATTGCTGTGTTTACAGCTGTATCAAATCCGATGGTATATTCTGTACATGCAATGTCAAGGTCGATTGTTCCGGGAAGACCGATTGTATTGATTCCGAGATTCGCAAGCTTCTGAGCACCTGCGAAAGATCCGTCACCACCGATGACAACAAGTCCGTCAATTCCATGTTTTCTGCAGATCTCTGCTCCACGTTTCTGGCCTTCTTCTGTACGGAATTCTGCACAACGTGCTGTATAAAGGATTGTACCTCCACGCTCGATTGTATCAGATACATCTTTTGCACTCATGTCAATAATCTCTTCGTTTAACAGACCATTGTATCCTTTCAGAATACCTTTTACATTTAATCCATTGCTTAAACCTCTTCTGACAACTGCACGAATTGCAGCATTCATTCCAGGTGCGTCACCACCGCTGGTAAGGACACCAATGGTTTTTATCTTGTTTTCTGCCATCTTTTCTTCCTCCATCTTCTGAATCTATCTCATTTTTACTATACACATATCCGGGTATAGTTTAGCGCATTTCTATAAGTTTTTCAATCCTCTTTCTACAACTTTAACATTGGTTTTACCATATTTTTCGTACATATAGTTCAGCCATGAGTCCTGAATTTGTGCATGATATCCAACCGGAAGCTTCTTTATGGCCTTTACGTCTTTCAGGTAGATCACAACAGCACTGTCACCCGGTGAACGTCTGAGGTCTGCAAGCAATTCCTGAGATTGCTGTGTGTAGCTTTCTTTATTGTCAAACTGTATCCAGATTTCCCTTGGCATATTGTCAAAGGGACGGATTTTTTCAAGGATCAGTTTACTGGCGCGATCGTCCTCTGCAGATACTCTGCCCTGAATAAATACTCTGCCTTCTTCATTCAGGAACTGCTGACTTTTCTCATAATCTCTGGGGAACACAACTACCTCCACTGTTCCTACCAGATCCTCCACTGTGAGGAATGCCATAACCTTATTATTCTTTGTATATTTGATGGTTTTATCCGTAATCATTCCACCGATAATTACTTTCTGACCATCCATGACTTTCGGAAGATTTGTTTCTTCATCCTGCTGAAAATCAGAGGTTTTCGCAGAAATGGTTTTCTCCATCATTCCCCGGTAATTTTCCAGAGGATGACCACTGAGGTAGATTCCCAGAACTTCCTTCTCATATCCCAGAAGTTCCTCTTTTCCGAATTCCTCCACATCGGGCATACGGATTTCAAATTCTTTCTTGTCCTCCTCGCTTACCAGATCAAAAAGGCTCATCTGTCCGGCCAGTGAATTCTTCTTCTCCTGACTGATGTTGTCGGAAATCTTCTGATAAACCAGCATTTTCTGGCGGCGGTTACCATCCAGGCAATCCAGCGCACCTGCTTTGATAAAGTTTTCTACTGCACGCTTATTCATCTGCGGAGAGTTTCGTTCCATAAAATCCTTCAGGGAACGATATTGTCCGTTCTCGTCCCTCTCTCTTACCAGGCTTTCAATAACCGGACGTCCCACACTCTTTATAGCGGACAGGCCATATCGGATTGCACCGTTATCTACAGAAAATCCGTACATTCCACAGTTCACATCCGGTGGCAGAATCTTAATCCCCATCTGTCTGCAGACCAGAATATATTCTGCAACCTTATTGGGAAAATCAATAACCGATGTCATTAATGCGGCCATAAATTCCACAGGATAATAATATTTCAGATATGCAGTCTGATAGGAAACAACTGCATAGGCTGCTGCATGGGACTTATTAAAAGCATATTTGGCGAAATCGATCATTTCATCATATATTTTATTTGCCGTTGCCTCATCAATTCCATTTGCAATACAGCCTGGAACTCCCTCTGCTTCATTTCCGTAAACAAAGTTCTGGCGCTCCTTTTCCATGACAGAGGCCTTCTTTTTGGACATTGCTCGACGTACCAGGTCGCTTCGGCCCAGAGTATAACCTGCCAGGTTCCGAACAATCTGCATAACCTGCTCCTGATAGACAATACACCCATACGTAGGCTTCAGGATCGGCTCCAGCTGAGGGCAGTCGTAACGGATGGTATCCGGACGGTTTTTGCCCCGAATATACTGAGGGATAAAATCCATGGGGCCCGGGCGGTAAAGAGAAATTCCTGCGATCACATCTTCCAGACTCTGAGGCTTCAGTTCCTTCATGAAATTTTTCATTCCCGCACTTTCAAGCTGAAATACACCATCAGAACGACCGGTGCCGAGGGAATCCAAAACCTTTTTATCATCATAATTGATTTTCTGCATGTCCAGAGTCACTCCTGCATCCTTCTGGATCAGCTTTACTGCATTCTGGATCACAGTCAGGGTACGAAGTCCCAGGAAGTCCATTTTCAAAAGTCCCAATTCTTCCAGTGTTGTCATGGTAAACTGTGTGACAATGGAACCATCCGACGCTCTGGAAAGCGGTACATATTCAGAAACATCTTTCTGACTGATAACCACACCGGCTGCATGCATGGAAGTATGTCTTGGAAGTCCCTCCAGACGTCTTGCCATATCGATCAGATAATGAATTTCATCCTGCTCTTCATATGCTTTTTTCAGCTCAGGGTTCATAGTAAGGGCTTTATCTATAGTAATATTTAATTCCTGCGGGATCATTTTCGCAATGGAATCCACCTGTGCATAAGGCATATCCAGTACACGGCCCACATCCCGGATCACACCACGGGCTGCCAGCGTACCAAAAGTAACGATCTGAACCACACAATCATCCCCATATTTACGGCGGACATATTCAATAACCTCCTGCCTTCTTTCGAAGCAGAAGTCAACGTCAATATCAGGCATAGATACTCGTTCCGGATTCAGAAATCGCTCAAAGAGCAGATCATAGCGAATAGGATCAAGCTGTGTGATGCCCAAGGTATAAGCAACCAGACTTCCCGCTGCAGAGCCACGTCCCGGTCCTACCATAATGTCATGATCGCGGGCATATTTAATAAAATCCCATACTATAAGGAAGTAATCCACGTAGCCCATATTTTTTATAGTAGATAATTCGTAATTCAGACGAGCTTTTAATTCCTCTGTAACCGGCTGATAACGTTCCTCCAGTCCCTCGAAGCATAGCTTGTTCAGATATTCCCAGGATGTAAGACCATCCGGCACATCGAATCTTGGAAGCTTGGTCACGCCAAATTCAATCTCAACATGACATCTCTGTGCAATCTTATGAGTATTCTCCAGGGCCTCCAAAGCATATGGGAAAAGTTCTGCCATTTCTTCCGGGGATTTCACATAATACTGGCCGCCCTCATAACGCATTCTGTCCTCGTCTGCCAGTTTCTTGTTTGTCTGCAGACAGAGAAGAATATCATGAGGATCAGCATCCTCCGCCCTTGTATAATGCACATCATTGGTTGCCACAAGGTCAATCCCTGTTTCTTCGTGCATACGGAGAAGTTCCTGATTTACCAGTCTCTGCGCAGGAATTCCATGATCCTGTAATTCCAGGAAGAAATTGCCTTTTCCAAAAATATCCTGATAACGAAGAGCTGCTGCCTTTGCATCTTCGTACATTCCTCTCTGAAGATACCTGGCCACTTCACCTGCAAGGCAGGCACTTAAGGCAATAATCCCTTCATGGTACTCTTTTAATACCGCAAGGTCTACTCGAGGTTTATAATAGAAACCTTCTGTGAAACCCTTTGATACTATCTTCATCAGGTTGGCATACCCCTGATTATTTTCTGCCAGAAGAACCAGGTGGTAATATCTGTCTTCGCCGCTTCCTGCTTCACGGTCAAATCGGGAGCCGGGGGCTACATAAACCTCACATCCCAGAATCGGATTGATTCCCTCGGCTCTTGCTGCACGATAAAAATCAATCACACCATACATAACTCCATGATCTGTGATCGCCGCACTTTCCATGCCAAGTTCTTTGACACGGGCTACATATTCTTTTATCTTATTGGAACCATCCAGCAGACTGTATTCTGTATGGACGTGAAGATGTGTAAACTCCAACTCTATTTCTCTCCTGTTCTAATATCTGCAATTTTATCGCAGCATATTTTTATAAATTTAACTGAATCAGGTAAGTCCCATGCTTCAATTGCGAAAAGCAATAATCATTGGGTGGGGACTTGCTTGTCTGTTACTATTTCGCGTAGATTCTCTTGTCCTTAATCTCTACTTTGCCTTCCTTCATCAGATGGCCAATGGCACGTTTAAATGCTCCCTTACTCAGACCAAATTCTCGCTGGATCACTTCCGGTGATGCCTTGTCATCAAATGGAAGAACACCTGCAAATTCATTGATTACTTCAAGGACATTCTCCGCATCCTCATTGATCTGAAGATATGCTTTCTGACGATCTGTGACGTTCATTTTTCCGTCTTCTTTTACTTCGCTGACACGCAGCTCAAGGATCTTGCCCGGGCGGTATTTTCCCTTGGCTTCTCTTGCAGGGATCAGTGCGGAATATTTATCATCAACTGCCACAAATACACCGAATCTGTCGCTGATCTCATAAACACGGCCCTTCACCATATCTCCCACTACATAAGGAGTTCTGGTGGAAAGATAATGATAAACCTTCATAGTTGCGCAGAGACGACTGCTCTTGTCAATATAGAGTGCTACCAGCACATCTTCTCCCTCTCTTACTTTCAGAGTCTGTTCATGATATGGAAGCAGAAGGTCTTTCTCCAGTCCCCAGTCAAGGAATGCACCAATCCTTGTTACCTGAGAGACTTTCAGAACTGCTGTCTGACCTACCTGAAGCTTCGGTTCTTTTGTTGTTGCAATAAGACGATCCTGAGAATCCTTGTAGATAAATGCTTCAATGCTGTCGCCTTCTTTTGTTCCTTCCGGAACCTGTCTGGACGGAAGAAGAACACGGTTCTTTGCATCTGCCTGCATATCCTCACCCAGATATACACCAAAATCTACGGACTTCACTACTGTTAATTTCTGTTTTTTTCCTAACTCAATCATATAATCTCCATTTCTGTTGTGATAGTATCTTTTTAAAGAAAATTAAAAATATACTATACTTTCATCATCCTCTGACATTAGCTTTATATTTCAGTATAACATAAATAATAAAGGCGGCACAATGCCGCCTTATTATTTTTTATTATCTTATTTTACGTTACTGTTCACTATAGATCAGGATGTATTTTATTCCAACTCGATTTCACATACACTCAGACAGATTCTTTATCGTGTATTATATATTCTGCATCCACTTGCACGCCAGTTCCATCCAGGACTGGCATTCTTTCTGTACACAGCCGCCGTCTTCGTGGCTTGTCTCTTCGTTTGCAAGACTTAAACCATGTCCGCCAACCGGATAAAGATGCATTTCTACCGGAATTTCAAATTTGCGCAACGCATTGAAGAACAACAGAGAATTCTCTACAGGAACACAATCATCTGTCACTGTATGCCACAGGAATGTGGTTGGTGTATCTTTAGATACCTGGAATTCCAGAGACTGTTCTTTTCTCTTATCAAGATCATTATAATCCTCTCCAAGCAAGCATTCAAAGGAACCTGTATGTGCAAACTCACCGGAAGTGATCACCGGATAACTTAAGATCATACCATTTGGTTTCACCATATCAGAAGTTACCCCAAGTGTCTGTGCAATAAAATCTTTCTTCCAGAAAACGCCAAGACTTGCTGCCAGATGACCACCTGCGGAAAAGCCCTGCAGAACAATTTTATTCGTATCAATATGAAACTCTGCAGCATTTTTTCTTAAAAAAGCAACAGACTTCGCAAGCTGCAAGAGTGCCAGTGGATATCTGGCAGGTTCTACGCTATAGCGCAGGATCACTGCATGATATCCCCTTACCAGATACTGCATGGCGATCGGTTCTGCTTCTCTGTCAGAAGTCATAGCATACCCGCCTCCCGGGCAGATCACAACTACCGGACGCTTTCTGTTGATATGCATTTCAATGGAATTATCCAGAAAATAAGTGTATAAATCTGCAGTTTCTTTATATCCGTCTACTGCAATTTCAATCTTCTTATAAATCATAAGTTCCTCCTGTATATTTCATCATTTTTCCATTTCTACTCCCCATTCCGCTAATTTTTGGGGAATATTTACAGCTACTTTTCTCAGTTTTGTTTTGCCATCCTTTGCTGCCAGACGCTTATATAAATGTATATTTCCATCTGCATCAAGAACAATATAAAAACACTCTAAAATATGACCTGATCCTACAATTTCCCGTGTTGTATATATATATCCCGCTTTATTCTTTTTTCTTTTTGAAAAAAACAATCCCTCTGCTTCTCCTGTCTCGGAAACTTGGAAAATAATCTTCACGTATAATTTCAAGTTCTTCCCATTTATACATTTTTTTTGAAAAACAGATACGATAT